>Ga0334890_1000508_pt1 | contig 68433 bp, 53 predicted proteins | sample GraSluR1_MG_3_FD_207220 | JGI IMG/M metagenome (GOLD analysis project Ga0334890, IMG submission 207220) | Sludge microbial communities from methane-producing bioreactor in Wageningen University, Netherlands - Granular Sludge_31_08-R1 | ecosystem: Engineered > Bioreactor > Anaerobic >... | reverse complement strand
AATGGTTTATTTGGGAGAAAGAATTGAATCTCTTGAAGAAATCAAAAATCTACCTATCACCTATAATGGTTCTGAACTTATCTTGTTAAAGGATTTAGCAAGAGAAGATGGCATTCAGTATGTCGATGCTTCATTGGAAAGATATTCTAAAATCAATGGAAAGCAAGGTATCCAAATTTCTTTTCAAAAACAAAGCGATATTGGTATAACTGATGCAACTGAAAATATATATAATAAATTAGATGAATTGCTAGAAGATTATCCTGAAGCAAGTTATTTAGTTTTGCTTGATCAAGGAGATTATATAAACCAATCGATAAATACAGTTTTGCAAAACATTATAATTGGTGGAGTTTTAGCTATTTTTATCCTTTTTCTGTTTTTGCGTGATACAAAACCAACTATAATAGTTGGGCTTGCAATTCCTATTAGCGTTATAGGAACATTTATGTTGATGTTTTTTACAAATGTTACATTAAATATAGTATCCATGGGAGGATTAGCTCTTGCTATTGGTATGCTGGTTGATAATGCAGTGGTTGTCATCGAGAATATTTATAGAATGATAAATGAAGGAAAATCTAGGTATGAAGCAGCTATTGAAGGTGCAAAGCAAGTAGCTGGAGCTATTACAGCTTCTACTTTGACAACTGTTGCTGTGTTCTTGCCAATAGTTTTTGTTGAAGGTTTAATCAGTGAAGTGTTTATATCTATGGCATTGACTATTGCTTATTCATTAGGAGCTAGTTTGGTTATTGCCTTAACTTTAGTTCCTGCAATGAGTTCAAGATTTTTGGAGGATAAATCTCCTAAATCAGAAGGAAAAATCATTATAAAACTAAAAAAATGGTATGAATCAGCAATTCGTTTCACTTTAAAGTTTAAGAAAATTGTTATTCTAGGTGTCTTAGCATTATTGGTATCATCATTTTATATAGTAATAGAAAAAGGGTTTATCCTATTTCCGAGTTCTGATGAAGGAACTATAAATATATCGATTGAGACAAAAGGAAGTGCCACATTTTTGGGTAGAGCTGAGTTAGCAGATTATTTAACTGAAGAGTTGTTGAAATATGATGATGTGGAAACAGTATCAGGTAGAATTGGTGGTGGTTCTGGTTTTATGAGTATGATGCAAAACATCCAACGCAGTGGAGAAACAATAAGTTTAACTGTTAATCTCAAAGAAAATAGAAAGCTATCTACTGCAGAAAACAGATTGATGTTTTTGGATTTACTAGAAAACCTAGAGTATAATAATCTGATTAATATTATTTCTGAAGAAGTATTAGAGTATGAAGTTGTAGCGCAAAATTCTACGCTTACACTAGCTGGTTCTACGGGTGTAAACATTAAGGTTTCTGGTTATGATCTTTTAACGTTAGAACAGATTGCTAATGATCTCGTTGAAATTATTGAAGGTGTTGAAAATGTTGTCGATATTGATAATGGTATATTGCAAGGACAAGATCAAATTAAGATTACAGTAAACAAAAATAATGCGATGACTCTAGGGTTGACTAATCAAGATGTTCTTAATAATCTAAACTATCTTTATTCAAACTTAGGAAGTTTAAGTCAAAGTCAAAGCATCACTGTAAAAATAGAGGGAGTAGATTATGAGATAGATATTCCAAATGAATCATTCGGTAGTATCAGTTTTAATATGTTTGGAGATTTTCAAACATTTTTAAGCGGTGTAATGCTGTTTGACAAGGAAACACAAACTATGATAGATATCTATAATCAAAATCCTAATTTAAGCCTTTTTAATTTAAATACGGTTTATATTTTGAATGCTGCTTTGCCAACATATCAAATGGGAGACCCAATTGTTTTTATTGTAAATCCCTTTTTGAGAATTAACGTTGATAATGAAATAGTATTTGATCCTTTAAACAATGCTCTTCCTACACTTGCTAGTCTAGTTAAAGCACCATTGTTCGAGTTAAACGATGAAATTAATAGTATTGCAGATGTTGAAAAAGTAACAGGTTTTGCTTTGATTAATACCGATGGAACACAAAGATATTTGAGCGTGACAGCTCAGATTGAAGAAGGTTACAATGTTACATTGGTAAGTCAAAATGTTATCGAAGCAGTAAATGAATATCTTGAAGGCGATTTCAAGGAATATGGGTCAGGATATAGTATTTCATTTGAAGGAGAAAATGAAGAGATAATGAATGCTATTCAGGATTTAGCTCTTGCAGCTTTAGTCGCTATCTTACTTGTATATATGATTATTGCGATTCAGTTTCAATCTCTTAAATATCCTTTGATAATCTTGGTTACAGTTCCGTTGGCTTTTACTGGAGGACTTATAGCGCTTATAGTTACAAATATGTATTTAAGTATGGTTTCATTGATGGGCTTTATTTTATTGATTGGGGTTGTTGTCAATAATGGAATTGTTTTAATCGACTATATTAATAAATTAAGAGAACAAGGTCATACTGTTGAAGCAGCTATCATCGAAGCTGGACAAACGAGACTTAGACCAATATTTATGACAGCATTAACTACGATTTTAGCTTTGGTAGTTACCGCTTTAGGATTTGGAGAAGGAGCTGAGTTGCTACAGCCAATGGCTGTAACAGCGATTGGAGGATTGATTTATGCAACAGTACTTACCCTTGTTGTTGCACCAATGATATATGCTATGTTCAATCGAAAGATAATGAAGGAAGAAGGGTTGAAGAATGCAGACAACTAAAGAAAAAATCCTCGATGCTGTGATATCATATATCAAACAGCCTTTGGATTTGAATCAGGTGTCAATTTCTGATATTGCTAAAAAAGCTGAAATTGGAAAATCAACAATTTATGAGTATTTTGATAACAAGTCTGCCCTGATTGAAGAAACATATCTTCATCTTTTAAAAAACTACGAGAAAACTTTGATGCAAGATATTGCATCATTAGAATTTGAGTCAGCATTAAAGAAACAATTAACTTGGATTTTGAATGTTATAGAAGATGCAAAGAATATCATGGAAGTTATTATGAGAGGACAGATTGATATTGGGTTTGTTAAATTGAATGCTTGTTCTAAGAAAATTGAACAAGTTCAAAGAAATATGGAAAATAGATTTATTGAAATATTCCAAAAAGGGATAACTAAAGGAATTATTGAAGTGAAAAGCAAACCGTATCAGCAAAATATTATCCAAGCCTTGATAAATGGATTGATGTTTCAATATGCCGATGGGAAAATTGAAATAAATAGGGCAGATTTAATTGATTTGGTTTATGAGGAAATAATGAGAGTTTTGAAATAAAAAAACTTGAGATGATAAGCTACTTAATTCATCTCAAGTTTTTTCTTATTTAAGACACAATATTTATTTTCATACATGTTTTTATCGACTACTGCGTATAGTTCGTCAATTGTCATACCTTCTTCGTATTTACAAAAACCATAGGCAAAACTTAAACTATTCATTACTGAAAAACTATGATTTTTAAGTTTATTACAAATTTTTTCAACTAAATGGTCGACTATAGTTTCTTCATTCATGACTAACATGAACTCATCTCCTGCCATTCTGGAAGCTAAGTAGCAATCTGGTAATTCATCTCTTAAAATTTTACCAAAAGCAACTAAGACGCGATCACCTATTTGGTGACCTAATCTATCATTTATCTGTTTGAAACTATTTAAATCAAGTAAAGCAACTTGAAATGTTTTTTTAGATTCAATCAATTGATTGACATATTTCTCATAACTTTGTCGATTATATAACTTGGTAAGAAAGTCTTTTTCTCCTGGTTGTAATTCAAGATAGATAAATGTTATTAATATTCCTAAACTAATGGAGTTCCACGCAAAAAATAGTTTTGAGTAATGCAACTGGATAATCATTCCTATGAATGGTAGTAAGAAGAAGAATAAAAAGATTCTGGTTGCATAGTTATATGTTTTTTTTCTATTTAGTAAGACGAAATACAATATATAAACGTACATTAGAGAAATAATCACATAATGCAACCAAAAAAGATCTTCATTAGAATATTTATTGGTCAATCTGTCAACAGAGAAGTAGATAGGGATAAAAGCATTTATAATAATCATAATCAGAGTTATAGCGGCAAAATGCATGTATAGATATTTTTTAATTACTCTTGTGCGATCCTTGAAGATATAATAATCAATATAAGATATTACAAGACCTCCAATAATAGGGGCAAGGATTATTAGAATTAAATTAGTTGTATACTCAAGAAAATAAGCTCCAAAAAAAGTCTTGCCATCAAAAAACCAAGATAAGGGTTCAACAACAACAGCAACCATTGTAGAAATGATTGCATATTCAATTAATCTTTTTCCAAAACTCATTATTTTTGCTCTATTTTTAACAGTAAATAATAGGACTGATAGAAGTAAAAATGTTGCAAAATTCAGTTGGAATTGTTCTAAGAATATCATAATTAACCCTCCTTTGAATCTGTAAAGACAGGGAGCATTTATATTACAGCATTTGTAATAGATGTTTCAATTATATATAACTTCTTGACATAATACAATAATCGAAGACAAGTTTTATTTTAAACCTAAGAACTAAATGGATAAAAGCAGCATAATCTATCAGAATCTCCTTTTAAAAGTGATATAATTAGATTAATTAGTTAGAGGTGAGAGAAATGAGAAGGATAATTTTAGTTCTTTTATTTGGCGTACTTGGATTTATTGCTATTGGTTGTAATGGAGGATTAAATTCAACAACAAACAGTCAGCTTGTTACAACTAATCTCAATCAAGTAATAGAATCTGAATATCACAAGTTGACAGAACAAATACCTTTAGAGATATCTGAAAGCATCTATTTGCCTAATGGGCAATTAGATGGTTTTGTTGTTGAGTACTATTTAGATGATGTATTGCTTAGGGATAATTTTTTATTTTATACACCTCAGTACTATGATGAAGATTTAGATTTGATTATGATAATCAGTTATCAAGGCTTAAAGAGAAACTTTTCTTTGACAATTACTCAACTTAGAGATGAACAATTATTTGATGAAGAGATGACAAACCAAAAATTTAAAGATATCTTTAATGAAATACGTGGTCTTTTTCCTGAAGTAATAGTATCAGACTTTACTTTGCCAAAGATTGATATTTCTGGTGTTGATGTTAGTTTCACAACCGATAAGTCGTATATTTTATTTGATAGATTTATATTCACATTTCCAGAATTTGATGAAGAAGTCAATATCACTATAAGTGTAAGTTTCAACCGAGAAACTAGGAATTTGATAGTCCCAATTATCATGAGTGGATTTGTTTCCTTACCAAGAATTCCAGAAATTCACATTCAAACTGATTTATTAGAAGAAATAACTACTAAAGAGTACTATATATCAGGTAGTTTAGATTTGATTTCATTTGATCAATTCCAAAACTCTAGTTATCAGATTCAAGATGCAAGGATGAGGATTAAGTTAAGAGGGAACTCTACTTTGCATATGCCAAAAAAACCTTATAAAATCAAATTTGACAGCAAGCAATATATGTTATCTGAATACAAAGAAAAAGATTGGGTTTTACTAGCAAATTTCGCTGATCAAACTTTGATTCGCAATGCATTAGCTTATCAAATGTCACATGACTTACAAATGGATTTTTCGCCGATGGTAAGATTTGTGGATGTTTACATTAACGGATTCTATCAAGGAAACTATTTTTTGACTGATCAAATAGAAGTATCTTCTAATCGAGTGAATATTGAAGAAAAATCCACAGATATCGATACAGGGTATCTAATCGAATATGATATGAGAATCTATGATGAAGGATTAGATACAACAGAAGAAAACTATTTTCTTGTTGGAGGAGTACCTTTTGTAATCAAGTCACCTGATATAGAAGATGAGCACTATTCTCATGAACAATATCAATTCATCGAAAACTACATTCAAAATCTTTACGAAACACTTGTTAATCAACTTGATTACACGCATTTGATTGATGAAGCATCATTTGTGGATTGGTTTATCGTAAATGAGGTATTCAAGAATGTAGACTCGGGTTTTTCAAGTATCTATTTTAATAAGGATAAAGAAGGATTACTTAAAATGGGGCCTATTTGGGATTTTGACCTTTCAGCTGGAAACCCTGGACATCTTCAAGCAGACTTAAGGGTACCTGAGGGTTTTTATACTTCTAGACCTGATAAGAATATCTTCTTTTATTATCTAATGAAATATCAAAGTTTTCAAGAAGCATTAAAAGAGCGATGGAATGAAGTATTTGATGATATCATCATCAAAATCTTGGATAACATCTATTTGTTTGTTGATGAGATTGCTAGGTCTAGACACTTAAACTTTCAAAAATGGGATGTCATAGGTATTAATGACGAATGGTATACAGCCCCTGAGATTTTAGAACTGAAAACATATGAAGAACAAGTATGGTTTTTATTCAATTATCTTGAGATAAGGATTTCTTGGCTCAATCAAGAGGTTAACTATTTATAAATGAAAAGAATTCGGTCAAAACTCCGAATTCTTTTTTTAAAAATTATGATGACTATTTTTGTCTTTTGAAGCACATAAACCAATCTAAACAATAGATGTCATCTGATTTGTCTTCCATTCTTTCTTTTGCAGTTCCGCATGAACCTGCAGTTGGAACGATTACATCATCACCAGGTCTCCAATCAGCTGGAGTTGCAACACCTTCTGAATCAGCTTTTTGCAGTGCTAAGATAATCCTTTTGATTTCATCAAAATTCCTACCCATTGATAATGGATAGTAAAGAATTGTTCTGATAACTCCTTTAGGATCGATAATGAAAACAGCTCTTACTGCTTGAGTAGAGGATTGATTTGGTTGAATCATACCAAATTTTCTTGCGACATCCATTTTGATGTCTTCGATTAATGGGAAGGTAACTTCAATGTTTTTCATGCCTTTCCATTCTAACTCTTGAATCTTTCTTAACCAAGCAATATGGGCATAAAGTGAGTCAACTGAAAGTCCAACCAATTCTGTGTTTAACACTTTGAAATCATCTAACATACTAGCGAATGTCATGAACTCAGTAGTACATACAGGGGTAAAGTCAGCAGGGTGTGAAAAAAGAATTACCCACTTTCCTTCATAATCCCCAGGGAAGTTGATAGGTCCCTGAGTCGTGACAGCTTTAAAACTAGGTGCTAAGTCGCCAATCAATGGCATTGTGTAAGTTTCTTTTACTTCTTCCATAATGAATACTCTCCTTAAATTATATTTTTTTTGAACAACTAGGACATATACCGATCAAATATATTTCTTCTTTGCTAACTTGAAATCCAGGCATTTTGTCTTTGTTGTACATGATTGAAATTTTTGGAACATCAAACAGTTGATGGCATTCTTTACAGTGAAAATGAGAATGGGGATGATTAGAAATCTCATATCTTTTTTCGGTTGCTTCCGTATTGATTATCTCAACAAGACCTTTTTCAAGAAACAAACTAAGAACATTATATACAGTTGTTTTTGAAAGCGTAGGTAAAGAAACTACTAGTTTTCGGTATATTTCATCCGCAGTAGGATGTGTTTTACATTCATCCAAAAACTCATAGATCTTCTTTCTTGTAATCGATGGGCTTATTCCTAACTCCCTACATTTATCCTGAAAATTAATAGCCATTTCGTTAATCCTTTCATTATGATATATCTATATCATAACATAAATACAATATTTTATTTCAATTCAGATTCAATAAACCAAATAAACTTATCATAATTAGCAACATGTTCTTCCATAATTGCTACAGTACCAAAATCTGAATTTCCATCAGAAATGTTTCTAATATCTGTAGCAAGGTTTTTAAGAACTTTAAAATCAGCCAAAATTATTTCATAACTCTCTTTAACAGAATAATCTTTGTCTGTTAGTTCGCTTATAGATGTTACTTCTAGATACTGTTTTAAAGAAGCTTTTGGGAAAGAATTCAACATCTTTATTCTTTCAGCAACCTCATCAAATTTTTCAAATAGATCATCATATAAAGTCTCAATAAAGACATGAGTTTGATGAAAGCCCAATCCTACAACATTCCAATGTAGATTATGTAGTTTTACATTTAACACACCTAAATCTGCTAGGTACTCATTAAGTTTTACAATTTGTTTTTCCATTTTGTTATCCTCCTATAATTTTTAAATTGTAATGATTACAATAATATAATAATATCAATTTAGTTTTTTTACAAGTAATGTGACTTGTTTATTTAAAACTATTCAAAACTTAGGTATTATAATGTATAATAAATTTAAATATTTAAATAAGTTGGAGTTTAAAAATGAAGAAAATTATGAATTTATTTTTGATACTTGTTTTGTTAATCCTTTCTAATTGTCAAAACATATCTAGTTCAACAACGACTAAAGAATCTGAGTTTATTACGTCAGATAAATTCGTTTTAGAAAACAAAACTCAGTCTTCAAAAACTGAAGTTTTAGAAGTTATAAATGTTTATCAAGCCAAGATTCAAGAAATTACTATTGTTTATGAGGATAAAGAACACATTGTTGATTCAAGAAAATATGACAGAGAAGAGTTCCCGATTAAAAACTCAAATAAAACTTTGTATTATAATCTTGACAAAGAGATGATTGACGTTTTGTATGAGTTAATCGGACAAGTTGAAGAAGCAATTTTGCCTATTGAAGATTTCCAAGAAGATGAGTTTTTAAAATTGAGTATAGACGATTTTGATTACCTAATCAAACTTATTAACGAAGGACAAGAGCTTTATATAGAAGTTTACTCATATAAAATTGAAATTGCAGATAAGTATAGTTTGTCTATTGGTTTTTTGTCACTTAATATTATTGATGAGTTGTTAGTTTTCGATTTTGTCTTTGAAGTGAAGATAAAAATGATTGATTTTGAGTTTCATAGATTAAATTATATGAGTTATTCTGAACAAGACATGATTGAACAAGTTATGGTTGATTTGAACAATCACAAAAATACTTCATATCAAATATTTGATTTAACTAATCAAGAGTTTGTCTCTTTGTCAGGAAATAATGAAGGCAAATTTTTGCGATATAAAGATAAGGATTCGGATGTATTGTATAGTCTAGGAATTTCTGAGCTATCACAAGAGATAACTTTTTTGAGCGTTATCTATGATGTTGAAGGAGATAAATTTTCTTATCAAGAACATGGAAAGAACATAACATTAACCTATAATCTTTTCTTTATTGATGGATGGAATAAAGGGATTCCTAATGGAAATAGTAAAACCCAAATTTTTAATGATGAAGCAAGAGTCTTAGAAGAACTATCTATTTATATTCTTTTATTTAATGATGAAACCTTTGCTCATGCTAGATATTCTGTTCTAAAAGAAGATTTTTCTGAAGAAATCATGAGTTTGAATGAATTCGAAATGGATTTTTCAGAAATTTCATATGAAAAACTACAAATTGATATAGATTTTATTAGATCATCTTATCTTCAAATAATATTTGATTTAGGTTTTGATTTTGATCTTGAACATGATTTTGATTTATTGTTCGAGATGTTTCCAGTTATTTCTGATGACAACATAATAAATGATATATTCAGTAATGAAGAAATAAATAAGTAAAGGAAGTATTAATATGTTTGAGAGGATTAATCAAGAGAAGACTAAGTATGAGGCTAGCATAAAGTTGGGTTATACAATAACTATTCTTGCATTCATCCTATACATACCATTAGGGGTTAGTATAGGATTTATTGCTTTTTTTATTGTGGGTATTCCCTTTATTGGCGGAGGAATTATTGTTGGTAGGAATTATAAACTACTAAAAAAACTCAGTAACGAGTTTAAAGAAAAGTATCTCTCTATCGAGGTTCAAAAAGCATTTCCGGGGAGTGAATATTATTATAATCGTGGTTTTTCTGAAACAGAAGTTATTGAATCTGGATTATTGTTTAAACAAGATAGATATCATAGCGAAGATTTGATTAGTGGCAATTTTGAAGGAGTTAGTTTTAAGTCTTCTGATGTAAAACAAGAAGATGTTAGAAGTGACGGAGAAAGAACGACTGTAGTAACTATTTTTCATGGAAGGTTTTACGAGTTTGATTTTCCTAAAACTTTCAAAAGCAATCTACTTTTAGTTCAACCTCGTAATTTTCGTTCAAAGAATCAATATACAAGAATCAAGACAGAAAGTTTGGAATTTAATTCGGAATTAAAAATATATGCAAAAAATGAATATGAAGCCTTTTATATATTAACACCAAACTTTATGGAGAGGCTTTTATATCTGGACAAATTATATCGAGACAAGATAAGTTTCTCGTTTAAAAACAATCGACTTTATATTGCAATTGATACTAGAGAAGATCATTTTGATATAAAGCCATTTAAAAAAGTCGATGAGAATATCTTTAAAAAGTATCGCAAAGAGATGATGGATATTAAAGATTTTGTCAAGGTTTTACAGTTAGATGAGACATTATTTATATAGTTAATCTAAGAAGCTTTTTCGAAGAAGCTTCTTTTTTTAAGATTAATTTCATTGCAAATGAACAAATGTGCTAAAATAATTTAAACGTTTACAAATTTTCAAGACATGTTTTATAATTTAAACATATTAAAGCGTTTACATACGCAAAACTTAGGAGGGAAATATGATTTTAGACTTTTTCTTGGGATTTATTAACAAATTCCTTGGGCAAGCACCATTATTACTTGGAACAGTTGTTTTTGTCGGTTATTTATTGTTGAAAAGAAAATGGTACCAAGCACTTGCCGGATTTATCAAAACTTATGTTGGCTTCAAGATTCTTCAAGTTGGTACTGGTGGACTTATCAATGTCTTTAGACCGATTATTACATCTTTAACAGCTAAGTTCGGTATTACAGCACTGGTTATTGATCCTTATTACGGACAAACAAGTGCTACTGAAACATTAGATTTTGTGAATTCTTTACAATTCGTGGGTTATGTTATGATTATTGCATTTGTACTTAACATAATTTATGTTGCGCTAAGAAAATATACAAAAATCAGAACTTTATTTATTACCGGACATATCATGTATCAACAATCAGCTGTTTTATTATGGGCACTATATTGGGTTCTTGAGGGTGTAGCTGGTGTTCAAGCTTCATGGGGTGTTGTATTAGTATCTGGTCTTTTGATAGGAACTTATTGGGCAGTTGCATCAAATCTTATTATTGAAGCAACAAATGAAGTTACTGATGGAGCAGGATTTACTATCGGTCACCAACAGATGTTTGGCTCATGGATTGCTTATAAATTAGGAAAATTCCTTGGAAAAAAAGAGCAATCAACAGAAAACACTAATTTCCCTGGATGGTTATCAATTTTAAATGACAATATTGTTTCTAACGTTTTGATAATGACAGTATTCATTGGAATAATCATGCTTATATTAGGACCTTCATCATTTAATTATGATAGAAGTAAATATTTCTTTGCGACATATATTTTCGAGCAAACAGCATTCTTTGCAGTTTACATTGCAATTATTCAAATGGGTGTTAGAATGTTCGTTTCTGAATTGACTGAGTCTTTCCAAGGTATATCTAATAAGTTATTGCCAGGTTCTGTCCCAGCAGTTGACTGCGCTGTTACATTTGGTTTCGCACCAAACGCAGTTATGTTCGGATTTATCTTTGGTTTTATTGGACAGTTAATCGCAATTGGAGTTTTGATTTTGATTCAATCACCAATATTGATTATTGCAGGCTTTATCGCATTGTTCTTCGATAATGGTACATTAGCTATCTTCGCTTCAAAATCCGGAGGTAGAAGAGCTGCGATGATTGTGCCAGTAATAGCAGGTATGATTCAAGTGTTTGGTAGTGCATTAGTTCTTACTGTATTAGTGGATTCTCCAGTAATAGTTGGTTGGATGGGTATGTTTGACTGGGCAACACTTTGGTCAGGAACAACACTTCTTACTAAAGCTTTAGGTATTGTAGTACCAATCTTATTAATTCCACTTTTATTGATTATTCCACAATTACAGTATAGAAGACATAAAGCAACATATTTTACCACAATGAGAGATGAATAAAAAAAACTATTAAAAATCCAAATCCCAAGATAAATTTCTTGGGTTTTGTTATTGAGGGTGATAAGATGCAAGATAAAATGACAGATAAAATTAAAATGGTAGTGTGTGATATGGATGGAACTTTGTTGAGAAGTGACTTATCTGTTTCAAAGCTAAGCTTAGAAGCAATAGATTATCTCAGAAAAAAGAAAATCATCTTTACAGTAGCTACAGGCAGGCCAGATCAGTTGATGAAAGAGTATGTTGATTTATTGGGTTTAAATGATTTTTTCATTATGTATAATGGTACTGTTGTAGGAAACCCATTTTTAAATGACAGACTTTATGAAAAGCATTTAAATACAAAAGAAGTTTTAGAAATAGTAAGATTTCTTGAAAAAGAGAAAATACTATATATGGTCTATACCTTGGATAGAATAATCTCTAAGCCACATTTCCGAGCAAAATATTTTTTAGATCGTAACAATAATTTATCAGAAAGACAAAAAAGTGTTATTGAAGATATTGAAGATTTAGAATCACAGCTTAAAAACCATGTTGTGAACAAGATTTTGGTTATAGAACCTGATTATGAGAAGTTTGTTATGATCAAAGATAAATATGAGAAAAAAGAGAATTTGACAGTTGTAATGAGTCAATCAACTTTTCTAGATATCAATCCAAGTGGCACAAGCAAGGGAAAAGCATTATCAATTTTGGCAGATTACTATAATATTAAATCAGATGAGATTTTAGTTTTTGGAGATCAAGAGAATGATATTTCTATGTTTGAGTATGCGAAGTATTCTGTAGCTATGAGCAATGCAACAAAAAAAGTGAAGGATTTGGCATATGATATAACTTTTACAAATGATGATGATGGCTTTGCTAGATGGGTTATGAGCAATATTTAGTGAACAAATGTGCAATTTTAATGTAAGCGCTTAACAAAATTTCACTTTTAATATATAATTTAATCATAAGATGGAGGTATTTAGATGATAGAGGGATTTGTACTAAATGATGAGTTAATTCAGATAAAAAAAGGTTCATACTCATGGCCTGAAGCAATTGAAGAATCAAGTAAGCCTTTAGTTGAACACAAATATATTAACGATAGCTATGTTGAAGCAATGATTAAGGTTGTCGAAGAATTTGGACCTTATATAGTGATAGCTCCAAATGTAGCAATGCCACACGCTAGACCTGAAGCTGGTAGTAAGAAAGTTGGTTTTAGTGTCACGGTATTTGAAGAGGAAGTCATTTTTGATAAGGATGAAGATATAAAGGCAAAATTGTTTATTACATTGTCATGTACTACATCAGATACTCATATCAAAATGATCCAAGCTTTAGTAGAGATTTTAGGTAATGATGAGTTAGTCGAAAAGTTAGTCAACTCAAATAATAAAGAAGAAATATTAGAAATATTTAGATAGGAGAGATAAGAATGAGCAAAGTTAAAACAATAACTAGAGAATCTTGGATATTGAACACTTTTCCAGAATGGGGAACTTGGTTGAATGAAGAGATAGATAATGAGGTTGTCAAAAAAGGCAGTGTAGCTTTATGGTGGTTGGGATGTACTGGTATGTGGTTAAAAACAGAGAACAATACGAATATCCTCTTAGACCTTTGGGTCAAAACAGGGAAAACTACGCAAAAAAAGCCATTAATGGCAGATTGGCATCAACATGCTAGAGCTGTTGGTGCGAGAAAACTTCAACCAAATTTACGTGCAGTACCAGTTGTAATCGATCCTTTCGCGATTAAAAATCTCGATGCTGTTATGTCTACACACAGTCATAGCGACCATATCGATGAAAACGTTGCGGCTGCAGTCATTCAAAATTGTCCAGGTGTACCTTTTATTGGGCCAGCTTCATGCGTTGAACTATGGCGTGATTGGGGTGTTCCTGAAGATAGATTAATTACGGTTAAACCAGGAGATGTTGTAAAGATTAAAGATATTGAAGTAGTAGCACTGGAATCATTTGACAGAACAATGTTAGTTACAGCTCCAAAAGGAGTAAGTTTAAAGGACAAAATGGTTCAAAACATGGATGAGTTAGCAGTTAATTTCTTGTTTAAAACTCCTGGTGGAAATGTTTATCATAGTGGGGATTCACATTACTCTAATTATTATGCTAAACATGGAAATGATCATTTAATAGATGTAGCTTTGGGAAGTTTCGGTGAGAATCCAAGGGGAATGACGGATAAGATGAATGCGATAGATATTTTGAGAATGGCAGAAGGGTTAAACACTAAAGTTATTATTCCGATACATCATGATATTTGGACTAATTTTATGGCAGATACTAATGAAATTCTTACTCTTTGGCAGATGAGAAAGTATCGTTTGAAATATAACTTTAAACCATTTATTTGGGAAGTTGGAGGTAAGTTTGTTTATCCTGAGGATAAAGATGTGTTGCAATATCATCATCCAAGAGGGTTTGAAGATGCTTTTATGAATGAGGATGATTTACCTTTTAAATCATTATTATAATAAATAAGGAGGACAAAAATGTTAAAAGTTTTAGCAGCTTGCGGCAATGGAATGGGCAGCAGTCAGATTATTAAGATGAGAATTGAACAAGTTTTAAAAGAACTAAACTTAGATTGCAAAGTTGATCATGCTAGTGTAGGGCAAGCGAAAGGGAGTGCTAAATCGTATGATTTGGTTTTAGTCCCAAAGCAATTAGTTGGAGAATTTTTAAATGTTCCAGATAGTTGTAAGGTTGTTGGATTAATCAATTTGCTTAGTGTCAAAGAAATCAAAGAGAAAGTAGTAGAAGCTTTGGATTTAAAAATATAATAAATTCAGACAGAATAGAGGACAAAATATGAGTATTCCATTATTACAGGTAGCTTTGGATAATACATCCTTAGAAGATGCTATCGAAAGTGTCAGTTTATATGGTGATATTATTGATATCGTTGAAGTAGGGACTATTCTTCATGTAGCTGAGGGTGTTAAGGCAACTCAGCTTATGAGAGAAATGTTTCCAGAAAAAATAATATTGGATGATATCAAGGGTGCAGATGCAGGGAAAACTTTAGCACAACTATGTTTTAACGCCGGAGCTGATGTTTTAACCGCGATTTGTTCAGCTGATATTAACACGATGATTGCGATGAAAGAAGTCGGTCAGTCATATGAGAAGAAAAGAGATGTTCAAGTTGAACTATATGGTAATTGGACTTTTGATGAGGCAAATATTTGGTTGGAAAACGGGATAAACCAAGTAGTCTATCACAGAAGTCGTGATGCAGAACTTGCAGGAAAATCATGGGATGAAGCAGATATGCGAAAGATTGATAAGCTTTGCAAAATGGGTTTCTTAGTAACTATTACAGGTGGTCTTAACAAAGAAGATTTGGTTCTGTTCAAAGATTATCCAATCCATTGCATAATTGGAGGAAGAAGCATTAGGAATGCTACTAATCCAACAAAAGCAGCGAAAGAATTTAAAGAAGAAATAATTAGAATATGGGGATAAGATGGATTTAAGAGAAAATCTAATCGGTATTTATGAAAAAGCGATACCGAATCAGTTCAATTGGGAAGAGAAAATTAAGATTGCTCTAGCTGCTGGTTTCGATTTTATCGAGATTAGCATAGATGAATCGGATTATCGATTAGGTAGACTAGATTGGACTAAGAAAGAAAAGCAAAATTTGTTAAGTTTGCTTAAAAAGAATGATTTTTTTATCAAGTCGATGTGTCTAAGTGGACATCGACGTTTCCCTTTTGGTTCAAGCGATGAGTTTAAAAGAAAGAAAGCATACGAGATTATTGATAAAGCAATTGATTTTGCTATTGATTTGAAGATTGAAAACATTCAGTTAGCAGGGTATGATGTCTATTATGAAGATAGCACGGAAGAGTCGCTGAGATTATTTATTGAAGGGCTAAAATACAGTGCAAAAAAAGCAGAAGCCAAAGGTGTAATGCTCTCTTTAGAAATAATGGATACATACTTGATAGGCACCATTCAAAGAGCTATGAATTTTACAAAAACTATTGCTTCTCCTAATTTAAAAATCTACCCTGATCTAGGCAATCTATCACGTTGGAGTAGCAATCCTAGTGAAGAATTAAGGATTGGCTTTGATCAAATTGAAGCTATTCATTTAAAGGATACTTTGCCAGGAATTTTTAAGGAAGTCCCTTTTGGAAGAGGAACTGTTGATTTTGTAAGTCTATTTAATACGCTTAAAGAACTGAAGTACGATAAACCATTTTTAATTGAAATGTGGGCTAAGAATGATAAGCTTTACACAGAAGAAGAAAGTATAGAAGAGTTAAAAGCAGCTAAAAATTGGCTTTTTGAAAGGATGTGATGAATATTGCTTGAAAATTTAAAAGAGCAGGTTTATCAAGCAAATCTAGAGTTAGTTAAGCAACAACTAGTAATATTTACTTGGGGAAATGTCTCTGGTTATGCTCCAGATCTTGGATTGGTAGTTATCAAACCTAGTGGAGTTGATTATGAGATGATGAAAGCAAGTGATATGGTTGTTGTTGATCTTGAAGGCAAGGTTGTTGAAGGTAAATTATCACCTTCAAGCGATACGCCAACACATCTAGAGTTGTATAAGAAATATCCAAAGTTGAGAGGTATTGTTCATACTCATAGTGAATATGCAACAAGTTTTGCACAAGCCTTATGTGATATTGTCCCATATGGAACAACTCATGCTGATTATTTCTATGGTCCAATACCTTGTACAAGAGATTTATCTAAAGTTGAGGTTGCTAATGATTATGAAAAAAATACAGGATTAGTGATTATTGAAACACTTTTTGAAAGAGGGATTAACCCTGAAGAAATACCAGGAGTATTAGTAGGACATCATGGCCCATTTGCATTCGGAAATAGTCCGAAAAATGCAGTGCACAATGCAAAAGTTCTTGAAGAAGTTTCAAAAATGGCATTAAGAACGATTTTGATAAACGATAATGCCATACCAGTTTCTCAAGAACTATTAGACAAACACTATTTACGAAAACATGGAAAAAACGCTTATTATGGTCAAAACCAGTGAGGTAAATGAGATGATGGATACGAAGGATAGAGATCTTTTAGTCGATATAGCGGTGATGTACTATCTTGAAAACAAAACGCAATCACAGATATCAAAAGCATTATACATATCAAGACCGAAGATTTCTAGGCTTTTAAAGAAAGCTAGAGATATGAACATAGTAGAAGTTAAGATCAACTATGAGAGTGATAATATCAATCGAATTACAAGACAGATTCAAAATCGCTTTGGTGTAGAAAATGTTTTGGTGGTTAAAACTTTATCCACTGAAGAAGAAACGATAAAAGAAATAGGTAAAGCTGCAGCAAACGAACTGAAGTATCACCTCTTTGATGGTGTAAAAATCGGTATGTCTTGGGGAAGAACAGTCAAAGCTTTAGTCAATGCTTTTAAACCTAAAACCCTTAAAGATATTAAGATAGTTGAGTTGTTTGGAGCAGTGGGTTATGGAGATGATTCTCAAGAATATCAAAGTATTGGATATGAGTTTAGTCAAAAAGTAAATGGGACATATTTTTCCTTGCCTTCTCCACTTTACATCAACGATTCTAATACACGAAATACATTACTTGATAATCCAATAATTAAAAATACATTGAAGATGATTGATAGTTGTGATTTTCTTGTAACTAGTGTGGGTACTGTTAATTCTGATTCTCCGCAGCGAATTTGGGATGCCCATGTTGACCCAAAAACTAGAGATGAGTTAATAGAATTAGGTGCAAAGGGTTATTTATGTGCTCATTTTTTTAACTCAAGAGGAGATTTTATCGACCACCCTATCAATGATAATGTTATTGGAATAAGAACTGAAAGTATAAGGAAGAACAATATATTTTTAGTAGCAGGGGGAGTTAACAAATGTCAATCAATTTATGCAATGCTCAAAGGTGGTTATATCAACACTTTAGTTTCTGATGATAAAACACTTTCAAGAATATTATCGGTTGATAAGAACGAAAGAGGAGAATATCTATGATATTTAAAGGTATTGGAGCAAGCAATGGAATTGCAATTGCAAAAGCTTATAAATATGAAGAGGTAATATTTGATATATCAGATTCTTTAATAGAAGATGCCTTGGGTGAGGTTGAAAAACTTGAAAGCGCGATTATTAAATCAGTAGAAGAAATTGATAAAATGATTGAAAAAACTCAAAAGAGTCTTGGCGATGATCATGCAGCTATTTTCGTTGCTCATAAACAGATAGCTATAGATTCAGAGATGAAGAATCAAGTTGTTGAACTAATAAATAACAATCATTATAATTCGGCATATGCATACAATCAGGTAAGCCAGAGTTTTATTGATATATTTGAGAGTATGGATGACGCTTATCTTAAAGAAAGAGCAATAGATATAAGAGATGTATCAAAAAGAGTATTGTCTCATATACTTAATATTAAGTTGCCAAACCTATCTGAAATTGATGAAGAAGTAATTATTCTAGCTAATGACCTTACCCCAAGCGACACTTCAGCGCTGGATAAAAGATTTATTAAAGGTTTTGTCACACAGATTGGTGGAAGGACATCTCACACAGCGATAATGGCTAGAAGTATGGAAATACCAGCAGTAGTCGGAGTGAGAGAAATATTGAATAGAGTTAATGATTCAAGTCTAATTATTATAGATGGATCAACTGGTGATGTTTTCATTGAACCAGGACAAAAGCAACAGGATTTATATCAAAGAAAACATCAAGAATTTTTAGCTGAAGTTGAGATGCTGAAAATGTTCAAAGATAAGGAAACTCTTACAATCGATAATGTTCACGTTGAATTAGCAGCTAATATTGGTTCACCTAAAGATATGGATGCAACCTTAAATAATGGAGCAGAAGGAATTGGATTGTATCGCACTGAGTTTTTATATATGGACAGTCTGACAGCACCTACTGAGGAAGAGCAATTCATATCTTACAAGCAAGTTTTAGAAAAAATGCCAGATAAAAGAGTTGTAATCAGAACTCTTGATATTGGTGGGGATAAAAAACTAGATTATCTACCAATAGATGAAGAGGCTAATCCTTTTTTAGGATATCGTGCAATTCGTTTATGTCTAGATAGAATAGAGATTTTCAAAACGCAATTAAGAGCATTGCTTAAAGCTAGTATTTATGGAAATTTACACATCATGTTTCCAATGATTGCAACTATGCAAGAATTGATAGATGCAAAGAAGGTTTTAGAGGAATGCAAGAATGAACTTACTTCGGAAGGGATAAAGTATGACGATGTAAAAATTGGAATTATGATTGAAATTCCTTCTGCAGCAATATTAGCAGACAAATTTGCAAAGGAAGTCGATTTCTTTTCAATTGGCACTAATGATTTAATTCAATATACTTTTGCTGCTGATAGAATGAACCAATTGGTTTCATATCTATATCAACCATATAACCCTTCGTTACTAAGACTTATCAAGATGGTGATTGATGCATCACATAAAGAAGGAATTTGGACAGGTATGTGTGGTGAAATGGCAGGTGATTTAGTGGCTGCGCCTATCCTTTTAGGTCTTGGTTTAGATGAGTTTAGTATGTCAGCAACTAGTATCCTTAAAGTAAGGAAACTTTTCTCAAAATTATCAAAGCAAGAAATGGAAGTTTTTGCTAACAAATGTTTAGAAATGTCTTCAAATGAAGAAGTTCATAATTATATGTTAGAGATATTAAAGAGGGAAGGGAAAGATTAGATAATGGAGAAAGAATATAAGATAATTGATGAAGCAGGACTTCATGCTAGACCAGCAAGTATTCTATCACAAACTGCAAGCAAGTATCCTAATAGCATCTTCATCGAGTTCAATGGAAAGAAGTTGAATTTAAAGAGTATTTTAATGGTGATGAGTTTAGGAGTAACCCAAAACTCAACAATAAAGATACATGTTGATGGAGATGACGCTGAAACAGTAATTAACTCGCTTGAAAAGATTCTTGTTGAGCATAAATTAGTATAGCTTTTCTAATATTTTCAAATAAAAACTGGTATGAAAACCAGTTTTTTTTGAAATTATTCTGTTTTAATTAACCTTAGAATCTCTGGAATATTTAAGACATTATTTTCATCATAGGTTTGATATTTTGTGTCTAGAATTTCATCAAGAGCATTGAGTTCTTCAAAAGAGACAAGACAACCGTGTTTTTTTGCGAAGATATCTTTTTGATATGGTTTGATTCCTTTGCTTTTGCGTTGCTTAACTTCTTCGATTGGTAATTTTATCCAACCTCTTACATAATGAAATGCATTCCAACGTAAATGTTCCATCTCTGAAAGAGTTTTTAATCCATCATTGTTAATATCCTTGATATAATCTAAAAAGCCATCTTTATCATTAAATTGACTGATTACCTCATTTTTGCTAAGTTTAAGAAGTGCTAGTTTTATTGGAATATTATCTATTAGCGAGCGATTTGATTCTTTTAGAAAATAGTTTAAGCTAAAATAATCTGTCTTGACATAGTTAAGGTCTTGGGCTTGCATTTCTTTTGCATAGATTTTCTCGTAGGCATCGTGATAATTGGAAGCCTCTTGATCGATTTTTGATTTTATCAAATCATCAATATTCATTATTTCATCCAAAGAACCAAAGAAACAAACATCTTGGTAAATATCGTTATTTACAAGATTTCTTCGAGTTTCATTATCTGGAACATAACACAGAATTATTGGTAGTTTGAAGGATTGTTGATTAGCGGTAGATATTAAGTTTTTAGTTATAGATATATTTGAATTTTGATCTTGATAAGTCAAGATAATATAGTTCAAATCTTTGGATAGATTGATTAAATTTTCATAATATTTAGTAGTTTCTATTGGAATATCTAGGGATGAGATTTTTATACAAGACGTTACTTCTGGGTTTTGAATATATAAAACCCCTAAATGTCTTTGAGAGTTATCATCATGAAATACAACTTCAGGCAAATTATTGACAAACTGTCCTTGGATTGTTAAATGCCTAAAAAAAGCTAAACCCAAAGAATTCATACCGCCGATGAAAAACTTAAAAGGCTTAATCGGCGTGAGCATTCTATAATCGATTTCCATAGATGAATAAATTGGTTTATATTTCAAGGCTTCTCTAACTAAAATTTCATCATCATTGACAATATTGATAGTAAGAGAATTTGATTGTTTATTAGGATAATTTCTTTCTAAAGTATTCAAAGTCTCAAAATCATGACATCTTATATACAAATGGATATTTTGTTGTTTCCAAGGATTACTTAAAAACAAGGATGCAATCTTAATATTTAAGTTTTCATCAAAGCTAAGGAAGAATACATAAATATTCTTATTTGGAATAAGAATTTTTGGTAGTTTCTTATTGATTGAAAGACAGTTAAATCCTTTTTCGATGACCTTTGGTTTTTCTTCGTTGTTAACTATGAAGAAGAATCTTAAATTATTTGAGCTCATGTTATTATATAGTTTTGTGAATGATTCATCAAAACCATAAAAAAGATATAGAAACTTATCTCTTGAGTATTTTAAGTTTACATAAGAGAAGAAGTCTTTGAAAACAGTAATGACAATTGTTTGAGCAACAATAGCAAACATTAAGACAGATATTAAAGTCATTACTGGAATACCCCAATTGCTTTCTGATATTATTGGGTTAGTTAAATTATCAAAGTTGTTGTTGAGTACAATCATTTGAACTGCAGAGAAAAAGGCTTTAGAAGAACTAACAATCTCTTTCCCTTCTTCATAATAACCAAGAAAATATAAGATAAAACCTGTAATAAACAAAACAAAAATCAAAGTCAATCTTATCTTATTTATTTTAAGGTACTTATTTATACCGATAAAAATCACACCAAAAAGAATTAAAAGAAAAAAACTAAAAAGTAATGATAAGAACAAATCCATTTTTTGACCTCAATTAATTTATTAATTATAATTTATAAATTTAGTTAATAAGAAAGATAATCTATATTATCTTTATTATAAATTACATAGTAATATTATATCTCAGAGCTTTAAAATTTACAATAAACCACAAAAAAACAAAAAAAGTAGCGTTACTTAATATTTTAAGTGTTAAACGCTACTAATTTATTAAAAAGATATTTTAGAAAAGGCCTAAACCAAATGCAGCTGCAAAGACCAAGGAAATTGTAGTCATCAACTTGATTAAGATATCAATCGATGGGCCAGCTGTATCTTTGAAAGGATCTCCAACTGTATCACCAGTAACCGATGCCTTATGAGCTTCACTACCCTTGCCACCAAACTCACCGGTCTCAATTAACTTCTTGGCATTATCCCAAGCTCCGCCAGCATTAGCCATGAAGATTGCTAACATAATACCAGTTACTAGTGTTCCAGCAAGCATACCACCTAATACTTCTGCACCAAAGATATACCCGACAATCAAAGGAGTAAAGATTGCTAAGAATGCCGGAAGGATCATTTGTCTTAAAGCCGCTTTTGTTGCAATAGTAACACATTGAGCGTAATCAGGTTTTTCTGTGCCTTCAAGTATTCCAGGCATCTCCTTGTATTGTCTACGAACTTCGTTAATCATTTCATTTGCTGCTTTTCCGACTGATTTGATAACTAAAGAAGAGAAGAAGAATGCTAGCATAGCTCCGATGATAAGTCCTGCCATTACCTCAGGTAATGCAACATCTATAGCTGATAAGCCAGCTTTTCTAATAAATGCAGAGAACAGTGCAATCGCAGTCATGGCAGCAGAACCAATTGCAAAACCTTTTTCGATTGCTGCAGTGGTATTTCCTACAGAATCTAGTTTATCAGTAATAGCACGAACACTTTTATCAAGACCACTCATCTCTGCAATACCACCTGCATTATCAGCAATTGGACCATATGCGTCGACACTAATTGTAATTCCAGCAGTAGATAACATGCCAACTGCAGCTAATCCAACTCCAAATAACCCGCCTACTAAGAATGAACCGATGATACCACCAGCTAATATCAATACTGGTATTAGTGTTGATTCCATCCCTGTAGACATACCAGCAATGATATTTGTAGCATGACCAGTTTGGGATTGTTTAGCGATATTTTTTACATGCTTATAATCAGCAGAAGTATAATATTCAGATACTAAACCGATTAATACCCCAACAGCAAGACCGATAATAATGCTTATAAATGGAGCTAAACCAAAAGCAAAGTTTCTGATGTTCATGAAAACGTCATTTTGGTCATAATATAAGTCAGACTTGAAAGTATTAATGAATAACAAGTTGATTACTAATGAAAGAGCTATAAAAAGTATTGCGCTCGCATATGTACCCATTTTCAGTGATTTAAATGGACTTTTTCCTTCTTTTCCTCTAACAAAGAAAGAGCCAATTATTGAAGCAAAAACTCCTGAAAAAGCTACTGCTAAAACAAAGAGAATTCCATTCATTCTTTCTGCAGCTTTGAAAACCAAGGCTGCCATGGTTGCTGCTCCAATAATACTTGATACATAAGATTCTAATAAATCGCTACCCATTCCAGCCACATCACCAACATTATCACCGACATTATCTGCGATAACAGCAGGATTTCTAGGATCATCTTCAGGAATGCTGTTTTCAATCTTACCTACTAAATCAGCAGCTACATCCGCAGCTTTTGTATAAATACCCCCACCAACACGACCGAATAATGCGATTGATGATGCACCTAAACTATATCCAGCTGCATAAGTAATAGCTTCATAAGCATCGACACCGATAGCAAGCGATAATGATATTACTATCAAAAGACCTAAAAGTCCGAAACCAACAACACCCATACCCATTACACTACCGCCTTTAAACGCTACGTCCAAAGCTTTGATAATTCCTGAATCTTTTGCAGCGGTAGTAGTTCTTGAGTTAGCATTTGTTGCACTCTTCATGCCGATAAATCCGGCAGCTAAACTGAAAAATGCTCCAAGTAAGAATGAAAGTGATGTTCCCAAACCATAGAACAGTGCAGAAAATTCTGTCTGTTCAACGACAATATTAGTATTGCTGTTTTCTGTTAAACCTGATATCTTATCATAACCAAAATAAAATCCAATGAATATTACTACTGTTGTAACAGCTATATAAGTATAGATTACTTTATATTCACTTTTCAAGAAAGCAGAAGCTCCTTCTTTGATATATGAACTAATCTCTCTGACTCTTTCATTTCCTTCATCAAATGACAAAACCTTTTTGTACAAATAAAAAGCATATCCCAATGCTCCTAATGAAATGATAAATCCAAGTGCTAAATATAATAGTGTTGGCATGTTCTTCCCTCCAGTTATTTTGAATCTATTATACTTTTATAACTCACAATTTGTCAAGGCATGGAAGTACTATTTAATTGTAAAAATTAAGGATATTAATCAATATACTCTTAATGTTCGGCATAATAAACAAAAGTTACAAAAATTAAAGAATTTAAGAATAAAACTCTTGCATTTTTATCTAAATAGTGTATTATAAATATGGCGATATAAATGTGAAATGAAATTTAGTTAACTGTAGTTACCTCAAAGATTATGGAACAATTTGTAGTTTGTCAATAAAATTAATAGGAGGTAACGCAAATGACTGGTAAAGTAAAATGGTTTAACGCTGAAAAAGGATTTGGATTCATCACAGCTGAAAATGGAAAAGATGTTTTTGCACATTTTTCTCAAATTCAAAAAGATGGTTATAAAACTTTAGAAGAAGGCGAAGCAGTTAGTTTTGATATCACTGAAGGACAAAAAGGTCCACAGGCATCAAATATCGTCAGCATCTAATCAACAATAAAACTTACTAAAAAAAATAATTGGTAACTCTCGGGTTACCAATTTTTTTATTTTATTAACTGGTTTAATAAGCTATTCTATGAGAATTTATCATAGAAAACACTTTCTGGTTTAATATCATGTTTATTCAAAACATTTATACATGCATTAATCATTCCTGGCGAACCGCATAGATAGGCTTCAGAATTGCTTAAATCTCCAGTAAAGCGATCGACTACATCGGTGATTAGACCAATTTCTCCTTGCCAATTGTCTTCTGGAAGCGGATCTGACAATGCAGGTATATATTCAAAATTAGGAAACTCTTTTGCTAATTCTACAAACTCTTCAGTATAATAAAGATCTCTTTTCGATCTAGCACCAAAAAAATACTTTACTTTTCTTGGCATGCCTCGATCTTTTAGATAGTGAAGAATTGATCGAATCGGAGCTTTACCTGAACCACCTGCAATACAAATCATATCTCGATTTGTTTCTTCATGTAAAAAGAAATCTCCATAAGGTCCTGTGACAATTACTTTATCACCTAATTCTAGTGCTTTATGAACATAGGTTGTTGCTTGACCTTTTGGAACCATCCGGATAATAAGTTCTATTTGATGAGTTATCTTTGGGTTAGATGCTATAGAATAAGCTCTTATTACATCTATGCCAGGTACTTTTAATTGAGCATATTGTCCTGGTTTGAATGACATAGTATCGGGGTTGAGGAACTTAAATTGAACAAGTTTAATATCATAGGTTAATTCCTCAATATTTATCACTTCTGAAATATATTCTTTTGCGAACAACATGGATTCAGGTATCTCAATTTTGATATCATCACGAACCTTAACCTGACAGGAAAGTCTAACACCATTTTCTTTATCTTCTCTAGAAAGGAAGGGTTCTTCCATAGGTTTAGTTTCTCCGCCACCCTCCAAAACCTTAACTTTGCAAAAACCACATGTAGCCTTACCGCCACAAGCAGAAGGTACAAAGATTTTATTGTTAGAAAGAATATTTAGTAATGAGTCATCTCCTTTAACGGGAATTTCTTTTTTGCCATTAATAGTTACTTTGTTATCTTTGTTGCCACCTAATAATATATTAGCTCCTATCAACAACAAAGTTATTAGTAATAAAATACCGATGATTATTATCGGAATATAGATGTTAATACTAAGGATCAATAATTTATATATCATAAATCAATCCTCCTAAAACAATGAAAGGCCAGTAAAACCGATAAAGGCCAATGATAGAATACCTAGGATGATAAAAACAATACCCTTGCCAGCTAAACCTTTTGGCGGATTACTGTATTTCGCCATTTTTTGACGTATACCGGCTAATAATACGATTGCTAATAACCAACCTAATGATGAGCCAAATGAGAACGCTGCAGTCTCTAAAAATGAGTATTCACGATTTACAAAAAATAGTGAGACAGCTAACACAACACAGTTAACAGTAATCAAAGGTAAGAAAATTCCAAAACTGTTATAAAGCTTAGGAATGAACTTTGCCAAAAACATCTCAAGAAACTGTACGGTTGCTGCAATAGTGATTATAAAAACCAATAGAGATAACTGAGTTGTCCCTGTGCTTTTTAACAACATGTAAATAGGCCAGTTGATAATACCTGTTAAAGTCACAACAAAAACTACTGCAATACCCATTCCTTTAGCATTTTTTACATTTGTTGAGATTGCAATCAACGGACACATTCCTAAAATATATATTAAAGCGATATTTTGATTGGTAAGTGATGATATGATTATTTCAAATAGATTTTTCATGATGCACTCTCCGTTGTTTCATAATATTTTATCAATTCTCTGATTCCCCATATGAATAAACCTAACACAAAGAATCCACCAGGTGCCATAGCCATAACAACCCAATTTTGCCAAGAAGCCGAGGCGATTTGATAATTTAAAATGGTTCCAAAAGCTAAAAATTCACGGACTAAGGCAACACAAATTAAAACAAATGTATAACCCATTCCACTAGCAAAACCATCTATAATCGAATACTTAACAGGATTTTTAACAGCGAATGCTTCTTGTCTTCCCATAACAATACAATTTGTTATTATTAACCCTACATAAGCACCTAATGCTTTAGCGATGATTGGGAAGAATGCTTGTAGGAAAGATTGAACAGAAATAACAAAAGTAGAGATAACAACCATATAAGTTACCATTCTAACTCCAGGAGGAATATGGTTCCTTATCAACGAAATCACTAAGGAACTTCCCATGATAACAAAAGTAACACCTAAACCCATAGCTATTGCATTCTCAACCTTATTAGTTACAGCTAAAGCAGAACAAATACCTAATACAGCAACTACAATTGGATTGTTTTTTGCTATGCCATCTTTTGAAATGTTAAACCATTTAGTATATTTCAATCTAATTAGTTTCATGAATTCACCCCCTACTCATTTTGACTAAGCCAAGCCGATTTTGCATTGGCATAGTTTGCGTTCAATAAAGTTTCAAAACGTTTTGAGGTATTCGTTGCGCCAACAATAGCATCTACTTCATTGATTAAGTTTAAAGCGGGATCTTTGTTTATTTCCAAACTAGGAACCATCTTTTTCCCAATAAATGTAGCTAAATATTGAGGTTCAGCAACAACACCACCCAAACCAGGAGTTTCTTCTTGTTGCAACACTGCGATTTTTACAATCGTTTCAAAATCCGATTGAAGAGTGATTATACCTTCAATCGGTCCCCAAACACCATTACCTAAAAAAGCATAACTAATATTTCCGGAAACTTCATCAACATAAAAAGTCCATTCACCTATTACTACAATTTCAACGGAATCATCAAAAATAGTGTTAATATCAGCCGCAGTATAAGTTATTCCATAAGCATCCAAGATAGCTGCTTTTATTTCAGCGTCTTGATTGTTTTGGATTCTATCAGCAGTTAAAGCTTCAACACCCAAAAGGGTCAATGAAGTAATCAAGCCCATGATTAAAACAAAAATTATTGTTTTGATATTCTGACTCATTGTGAAACCTCCTCTTCTAGATTTGCTTTTACATCGTTATTTTTCTCTAATCCATCATCAATCAATGGAGCAATAGCATTCATGATGATGATTGCAAAAACAATACCTTCTTGAAAAGTTGCAAAATATCTAATTAGTATTGTGAAAAAAGCAAGACCAATTGCAAAGAAAATCTTTCCTTTTGGATTAATTGGAGACGTGATTGGGTCAGTAGCAACAAAGAATGCCGCAAACAACAATCCGCCAACGAACAAAGATAAAATTGGGTTAGGGAAACTAGTTGGAGAAATTAAATAACCGATACCAGTTAGAATAAACATCGAAAGTAAGTAGACCGATGGTATTCGCCAATCAATTACTTTTAACACTATCAAGACAACTCCAATTATAATAATCCCTAATCTAAAAGTTTCTCCAATCGAACCTGGAACATTTCCTAATAACAAATCTTTAAAAAGATAAGTAAAATCTCCACCACTGTTTAGCATTGAAAGAGGTGTTGCGCCAGAAAATCCATCAATCGAAGGATGAATCCAGTTTGCTGCAGTGACTAATGATGGAAATGAAATAGTAACAAACAAAACTCCAACAACTGCCGGATTAAAAACATTTTTTCCATAACCACCAAAAACAGCTTTTCCAAAAAAAACACCAAATAGAGATCCAACAGCCACTACCCATAATTCAATCCTTGGTGGCATCATCATTGTTAGGACAAGTGGAGATATTACAAAGAACTTGTCGAATTCGACCTTTCTTATTTTTACGAAGACAATCTCAACGATAAAGGCACAAAGTATTGCTACTAAAGCGACTAAAAAAACATAGAAACCAAAAAAAATTGTAGAAATAATCAGTAAAATGACAAGAGCACTAGTAAAGATAATCATGTTTTTGCATGAGGGAAGGTCTTGTCTTTTTGATGCATTGCATTGTGTCAAAAAAATCACCTCTTTCAATAATATTATTCTTTAAGTATGAGTGAGAAATTTCGTTATAGATATTAAATCAAACATAATTATAAATCTATTATACCAAATTGAAAAACAAAAAATGTATAACCACTTGAAAAAACAAAAAAATTTAAGTATTCTTCGATAAAATCCTTCAAAATATATACTTAAATTAATTTTAGATTCGATGTCTATATTATGTAAACGGTTAGATATAAATCCCTAATTTTAGGGAAAAAATCAAAAACGTTTTCATCTTCATTTCAATTGACTTATTTATTTTAAGTGGTAAAATTTAGGCGTAACTAAAATAATAGAATCAAAGCATCTCAATAATTTGGTAACTATAGTATGTAGTTAGAAATGAGGTAAAGGTAATGAATGAATTTGTCTTAGCAGTGTATGCAGTTAATCAAATCAAACAGAATATGCACGATATGTTCAGTCTTGATAAAGCTAACACAAAAAAGATTAGAAAAAAAAAAAAAAACCAAATAATATTAATCATGAATTACAAAGAATCCATGTATAACACAATTTGGTCAATGACATTATAAAATGTCTTGAAAAAAGATGTCTCAAGAGTTTTTCAAATTGAAGAGCTCTTTTTATTTTTTTTAAGATTCAGATAACTAACAGTAATTACTAGTGTTAATACAGAAAGAAAAAGTAGAAGTAATGGGTAAAAACTTATGTTAAATAAATCAAATAAAATTCCAGCTAACGGAGTAAGCACACCAAACCCTAAATAACCTACTGCCATTTGCAAACTGATAATCTTTGATAATTTGTTCTTTTCAAAAACGCTATTATTAAGAAAAATCATGTTTGGAAAAATTGGTGCACATCCCAATCCTAAAAGAAAAACAATAGAAAAGTAGAGATATAAATTGTCAAAGTTATTTATCACTAGCAAGAAGCTGCTTGTTATAATCATAATCTCTCCAATGATTACTAATCTTTGAGAAGATACCTTTGAAGAGATAAAACCACTAATGAATCTACCAATGGTTAATGCAAGATAAAATACGGTAGTAAACAAAGCTGCTGTTGCATAAGATACTGATTTTTCAATATAAAAATAACTTGCTATCCAAATACCGGCTAAAGATTCAATGTGGACATAAATTAAGAAAATACTGATGCTAGAGATAACTTTTCTTGTTTTTAGCATTTCAAAGAGTGATATATGGGCATGAGATTCATTTCTTTTTACTGTGTCTTCTTTATGCCATAACTTGAATGATAATAAAACTAACAAAGCTATCACTAGAAGGATTAATCCAACAATCAAAAAACCATCTCTCCAAGTATCATTTCTTAGTGTCATAGCCATGATAAATGGACCTAATGTAACACCAACTCCATAAAAAGAATGCAAAAAATTCATATGTTTAGATTTGTAGTTATTAGCGACATAGTGGTTAAGTGAAACATCAATCGCTCCAGCACCTAAACCAAGTGGAATAGCGAAGAATATTATTTGATAGAACTCACTTACAAAACTTATAAAAATCAAAGCAAAACCAGTAAAACAGATACTGATAAAAGTGATTTTTTTCGTTTGAAATAATCGCAAGAGTCTAGGTGCGTTATAAGTAGCGGTTAAACTCATAAGATATATCGCAAAACTCATGATGCTTAGCATTCCCAAACTCACAGAAAAATCTTCTCGGACCAAGTTCCAAGCAGAACCCAATAATGCATCAGGCAATCCTAAAGCAATAAATGCGAGATAAATGACAATTAGCAAAATTAGATATTGTTTTTTCATAATAACCTCTAAATGTAATTCCTACTAGTGAGATTATATCATTTTTTTTGCTATAATCAATTAGATTAAAGATGATTTGTTTTTGGATAATATTTCATAAGTTCATATAATCATAGAAAATTCTTAAATCTGAATAAAAGAAAACCCTTGCGTTTTTATAGCAAGGGTCTTTTTTCATTAAAACTTTTTTTGATGATAGTGTGTGTGTAGCAGCTTGTGAGCTATATGGCTTCCGGGCTCTCCTAAATAAGAAGTATATAAATTAGAAACAGCTGGATTATCGTGAGCTTTTCTGATCTTCATTAAACGGTCAACCTGATAGATTGATTGGATCCTTTCTCTTGAGAGTTTAGAAGATGTTGCGTAGGGTTGTCCACCCCCGCCAACACATCCGTTTGGACAAGCCATTATTTCAATGAAATGATAGGGTGAAACTCCATCTTTAATCTGTTGGGCAATTTTTCTTGCACTTGACAGAGTATGAGCGATCGCAATTTTATACTGCACATCGTTAATTTCTATATCCGCCTCACGAATTGTTTCACTTCCTCTAATGGAATCAAAGTCAATTCTTTTCAAAGGTTTACCTTCAAGGACTTCTTTAACAGTTCTTAAAGCAGCTTCCATAACTCCACCAGAAGCACCAAAGATTATAGCAGCACCAGAGGTCAACTCATCTGGTTTATCAAATTTACTTTCTTTTAAATTATTGAAATCAATACCCATTTGTTTGATCATTTTTGCTAATTCTCTAGTTGTTAAAACAGTATCAACATCAGGGTCCTCTTGATTAATTGACATTTCTGAGCGTTTTGCTTCAGTTTTCTTGGCGGTACAAGGCATTATTGAAACAACATGTATTTTTTTAGGGTCAATATCTTCTCTTTGTGCATAATATGATTTTGCCAAAGCTCCAAACATTTGTTGAGGTGATTTGCAGCTGGATAGATTATCTAATATCTCTGGAAACTCATGTTCTGCAAAATTAATCCAAGCGGGGCAACAAGAAGTAATCAAGGGAAGTTTACCTTTATTTTTAATCCGGTTTATAAGTTCATAACCCTCTTCCATAACAGTTAAGTCAGCAGTAAAATCAGTATCAAAAACTTTGGAGAAACCGAGCATTTTTAATGCAGAAATTAATTTCCCAGTAACAATACTTCCTAAAGGCAAGCCAAGTTCTTCTCCTAAAGATACTCTAATTGCAGGGGCAACTTGGACAATAACGTGTTTATCGGGATCATCCAATACATGCCAAACTTCATCGGTATCATCTTTTTCTGTAATCGCTCCAACAGGGCAGACACTTGAACATTGTCCACAATAAGTACAAAATATCTCTGTAAGAGCTTTATTAAATGCCGGTGAAATTATCGAATCACGACTTCTACCCATAATGTCTAAAACTCCAATTCCTTGGATATTAGCACATACATCAACACATCTTCCACATTTTATACAGCGATTTGGATTTCTAACCAATGAATACGAAGATGTATCCAGGGGCATTTCGTTCAAAACAGAATCAAACCTTGAACGATGAATTCCTAGATTATCAGCTAGTCTTTGCAGTTCGCAATTCATGTTTCTTACACAAGATGTACAATTAGCATCATGATTTGCCAAAATCATTTCTGTTATGGCTTTTCTAGCGTTTAGTGCTCTTGGCGAGTTAACTTTAACCTCCATCCCTTCATAAACCGGAGTAGAACAAGCAGTAACTAGACCTTTTCTGCCGATAATCTCAACCGAGCATATTCTACAGTCGCTATTGATGTTTAAATCTGGATAATGACAAAGGGTTGGAATATTGATATTGTGTTCTTTTGCGGCATCGAGAATGGTAGTTCCAGTTTCAACAAACATCTCAATATTATTTATTTTAATTTTTGGCATATGCATCCTCCTGACTCAAAGAAGCTTCAATTCTTTTTTGGAATGTTCCTCTAAAATAATGCAAAGCTGAAATAATAGCAGTTGGGGCTGATTGTCCCAAGCCACATAGTGAAGTGTGATGTAAGACGTGGGCTAAATTCTCTAGAACATACATATCTTTTTCTTTAGCTTCATAATTGATGAATTTTTCGATAATCTTAAGCAAGTGATAATTTCCTTCTCTGCAAGGAGTACATTTTCCACATGACTCATGAGTAAAGAACTCGGAAATTTTCTTTAGAATTTCAAAGAAATCATGACCTTCTTCAATTACAATTAGTGCTCCAGCTCCAGTTTTAGATTCAAATTCTTCAAACCTTTCGAAGTCAATAACCATGTCTAACATATACTCCGGAATAATCGGTCCGCAAGCTCCACCTAGTTGAACCATTCTAATCTTTTTACCTGATTCTGTTCCCCCTCCTAGTTCTTCAATGATCTTACGCATTGGAATACCAAATGGAACCTCATAAACACCTCTGTTTTTGACATTACCAGAAAGACTTAATAGTTTAGTTCCAGTAGAGGAAGGAGTGCCTATTTTCGCATAAGCTTTTCCACTCATTTCTATTATTGCTGGTAAAGTTGCAAAAGTCTCTATGTTGTTGATAAGAGTTGGTTGATTAAATAGACCTTTCGATGTCGGGAAAGGTGGTTTTACTCTTGTTCTTCCGGGTTTTCCCTCCAAAGATTCAATTAATGAAAACTCTTCTCCACAGACATAAGACCCAGCACCTGACCTAACTTCAATATCAAAATCAAAATCAAAATTTAAGATGTTTTCACCTAAATATCCTTTTTCCTTTGCTTGCACAATTGCATTCTTCATTATTTTAATGGCTTTATTGTATTCGCCTCTAATATAGATAATGCCTTTGTTTGCACTGGTCATATAAGCAGCTATACACATACCTTCAATTATTTCATGAGGATCGTTTTCCATTAGGTAGCGATCTTTGAAATTACCTGGCTCACCTTCATCAGCGTTACAGATAATGTATTTTGGTTGTTTGCTTTCTTTAGCTAGTGCCATCAATTTTACAGCGACAGGGAAGCCTGCTCCACCACGCCCTCTTAACTTTGATTGTTGGATTTCATCCAAAAGATCAAGTTTATCTTTTTTTAATGCTTTTTTTAAGATTTTATAGCCATCTAATGCTAAAAAATCATCAATTGACATCGGATTAATTTTTCCGAAGCGCTTGCTGATAAGTTTCATCTCAATCATGGCCGTTCTCCTTGCATTCTGCAATAATCGCTTTTAGTTTATCCAAATTCAGGTTGCCATAGATTTTTTCGTTTACTCTAATCGCTGGCGATTTGTCACAATGGCCTAAGCAACTTGTGTGTTCTAAAGTAAACAGCCCGTCTTTGGTTGTTTCTCCGATATTAATTTCTAAAAGCGTTGTTAGCGATGCTAATAGGTCAAAATGATCATTCAAATGGCAAGGCAGGTCGTGACAAACTTGAATTACATAATGACCTTTGGGTTGCGTTGAAAAGAATGAATAAAACGCAACTACACTGCATACCCGACTTTCTGGAATATTAAGATACTTTGCAACTTCTTTAAGCTCCGACTCTGTAAAACTGTGTGTGCTTTTTTGCCTTTGATACTCCAGAAGAATCTCAATCAGGTATTCTTTTTGTTTCGGAAATCTGTTTAGTACTTCTGCTAAACTCATGTAGAACTCCTTTCATATGTTTTTATTTAAACAGTAGAATCAATTCCTAATCTACTGATTTATACCTGACTCCCGGTTGTTATTATCATAAATTATAACTTATTGTGGTTAATCTATCAATGTATTGCCAAAAAAAAGAAAAAAAACAGCTTTTTGATGTATGCTGTTATATTTTCAATCATCGATTATTAAACTATAGAAGTGTACATCGACATCAGACCAAGCTCTTAAACCAGTCTTGTTAATGCTTGCTGATGAACTATCAATAGAATTTTCAATCAACCAGTTACTAAAAACCAATGAACCGTCAATCCAGACGCTTAAGTATTTTAGATCATTATTTTCAGATACTTGAAGTTTTATAGTATGAGTCTCTAACCACCAACTACTATCTCTAACAATTCTGTTAGAACCTGATTCTCTTTCAACAAAACCGATGAGGTTATCAAATTCATCAATTAATATATCATAGATTAAAACAGGATCTCGTTCTCTGCCATTGATTCTTGGGCGGATGATTATTTGACCATAGTGTCGGTCAAACTGTAAAGCATAACCAGTATCTCTTAACTGTGCAGGGGTTTCAATAAATGTTTCAAACAATATACCATAACCTCCGTAATAGTTATTGACTGGTCCGGATGCTATTGCAGCTGTTAAGGTAATTGTATATGTTGATTTAGGGTTGTCAATAAATACCAATCCGCTACTACCTAACAAATAACTATCTTCACTATTCCAATTATCTGGTTCAGTATATAAGAATACATCAGTATCAACAAGGTTGCTTTCAAAGTCGTAGATTGTTTGATTATTGATGCAAACGATGTTACACCAAAGTTTTAAATCTGTATTCCAAAAAAAATCAGAATCAGCGTGTTGTTTACTAGGTTCTTTGCTTAAATAACCTGATTGTATCAAGATTTGAATTCTTTCTTCATCATTTAAAGCTGAGTTAAATTGAGATATAGATTCAGGGTTAATATTCATTAAGTAATAGGTTGCTTGGTTAAGATAAAGGACTGATAAGGCATCAGCTTTCGTTTGAGAATTATTAATAACTCTACCAATTAAAGGAATAGAAATAGCTGAAATTATTCCTAATACAATAATAACAGCAATCAACTCCATTAAAGTTACACCATTTTTGTTCTTTATCATTATCACTCACCACTTAATTATAAGTCATTGTTTAATCCAAGCACCATTAGTGTATAAATATACTCCTGCACCATGTTCAAAATAGGCGTCTTTAAAGAGATTATTTCCTAGAAATGCATTGTCTTCAATTTTAGTTATATTTGATCCGATAGTTATCTTCGTTAGATTATTATTCCCAAAAAAGGCTCTTAAGTGAATTTCTTTAAGTGAATCTGGGAATGCTATTTCACTGATATCGTTGTTTTGAAAAGCTCTTGCGTGAATGATTTCAAGACTGGAGTTACTTGTAAATATAACAGATTTAAGTTGGGTAAGTGAATACTTATCTGGGTCTGGATCATATCTAAAAGCATCTTGCCAAATTCTTATGATTACATTACCATCGATTATATCTGGTATAACAATATCTGCTTTTGTACCGGTGTAAGGGCCTACTAATCTACCTTCTCCTGCGTAAAAATCACTATCATAATTCAAACCATCAATACTACTTACTATATATTGACCGTTAAATAACCATAAACCTAAAACTACATCCCAATCAAAAGAACCCTCTTTGCTTTGAGGTGAGGCTAGATGACTAATGAAACCTTGATTATATAATAGTTCAATCAATGTTTCAGAATTTGAAGAAGGATTTGAAAAATCAAGGTTTTCTGAATTGGTAAACAAGAATAATTTGGTTGCTTGGTTTAAGGAAACAACAGTAGCTTGATCAGCTTTTATTTTGGAGTTGTTGATTAGGTTCCCTATTAAAGGAATAGAGATTCCAGCGATAACACCTAATACTAAGATAACTACTAGCAATTCTAAAATAGTAACTGCTCGATTATTCTTAATCATCTGTCACCTCCTAAAAACTAGTCTTTGATTAATGATAGCAATTAAGATGTTAATTGTCAATATTTCAAAAAAAAACAAGAGAACTAGGAATTTTGTTCTCTTGTAGAATTTGATTTAGTTTCTTCTTAATATTAGAAAACCAATTAGCATAAAGAATCCAAAAACTATTGTGCTATAGCCAAAACTATTGCAAGATGAACATGATTTTGGATCAACTATTTCTTCTTTAGAAGTGGTATCAATCTGATTAGAAGTTGGAGTTTCAGTTGTTTGACTTGTGGTTGTAATTAACTGAGATGATGTAGTTTCTATACTGGTTGTTATATCGGAAGTAAAAGTGGTGATTTCTGAAGAAGCAGTCGATTCAGTGGTTGTTTGAGTAGTGGTTTCAGTAGTTGATTCTGTTGTAGTAGGCTCGTTACCTTCTAATTTATCACCTACGATTAAAATAGCATTGGGAACTTTACGAAGGTAACCGTCAGCTGGAGTATTCATAATCATAAGCTCATCGCTGTCAAGATTTCTTAGTAAACAAGTTGAACTTCCACCACCATCTAATTCCAAAGCTGTATAATAACCTAAAGACTCATTGATATCAGCTAACTCATTTAATGTTACACCGGGGATATTGGTAATTCTTCCATCAACGACAGTTATGCCAATAGTGCCGTCCCTATTAACTGCTATTGTCGTCCTAGGGTGTCTTGAATAGATACTGCCATGAATCTCCTCAGGGAGCTTGTTGCCGCGATCTAGTAATATCTGCCAACCTCCAATTATAAAATCCATCCCTTTCCAATCATTGATAGGATAGGGATATACAGCAAGGACTGAATCTTGCTCAATAATGGATATTAGTTTTTGGTATGAAGCTGAGTCTCCTTTAGCTACTATAAAGTACTCTCCTTGACTTATTGATATATTCTGATTTGAAAAATCCACTGTATTTAAATCAGTTTTTATCTGGCCTTCATAATGATAATTGGAATCATTTGGTATGAAATTGTCATTTACAGCTATTATTGCTAAATCTTCTCCGGATATCATTGAAGACATATCAGAAGTATAAACACCGACTTCGCCATATTCTAAGGGTTGATTAAACTTATCAAGGTGAACTTGATCAAGATAGTTTCTTTCATTGTCGTAGATATTTATTTTAAAGCCATATTCTACCTTGCCTACTCTGGTTTTATGTGCTTTTGTAAAGCCAAATGAGTTTTTATTATAAAGACCAATATGGAGAATGTTATTGTCTACAGCGTAAAAATCAATTGGTAATGAAGAAAAAAAGTCACCATTAAATGCAGCATAGACAACTTTGCCAGTTTTTTGTTCATAATCACTTGCGATATCTAAAACAGTTGACAAACCTAAGGCATCTTCACCATAGAGTAAATCATGCAATACAATTTCAAAATTGCTGTATCTTCCTAATTCTACATTATGAATTATATGTTGTTCAACTCCTGGAGTTTGAACAACAAACTTGCGATAAGTAATATCTTCAACAATTACCGTTTCTAAGCTCTCGATTTCACCGAAGTTAAACTCAACATCATCTGCTTTTATCACATAAATACTAAAAACAATAAAACCGATAAAAAAAGTAAAAAAGAGTTTCTTAAACATAATTATTACCTCCTCTTATAGAAGAACATCTAATTATATATTATGCTCAAAGCACTGAAAAAAAATATCATTTTTTGATAAAACAAGGCAAATAGTCGACTGTATAAAGAATAATGCTATAATTAGTATATATGTTCTATACTTAATAACTGATAGATTTACAAGAGGTGTGTTATGAAAAAATTTATGATTGTAATATTATTAAGCTTGTTTCTTTTTGCTTGTCAAACGATAACTACAGACTCTTCAAGCACTGTTTCAACAACATCGACAACAGTTTTTTCTTCAACAAGCACAGAAACCACAACTTCAAGTCAATCTACAATATCGTCTTCACATAGTTTTACTACCTTGACAACTTCAGAAACTGTTTCTTCAACTCAGAGTACAACGCAGATTCAATCTTGTGAAGAAAAAGGAGTTGAAGCATGTCCTTTTGTATTAGCTGAAGCTTTACCAGGAGGTAGTTATTATCAAATAGCTACTTATGAATACCTTTCTGAAGCTCAAAAAATACTAGATGGATTACTTTCTCCAAACCTAGTAGTGAAAAATCTTAGCAATAAGGTTTTAGCAATGAAATATGGAGCGATAAATTTCAAAACAAAGTCAATTTCACAAGTGACAAATTTACCACATACTGATTTTCACAATCCAACTTACTTGAATGGTAACTATAATGTAGATGGGGTCTATCTTAGATCAGAAGGTATTGTTGTGTATGGGATGATTGCTGGTGTTAGATTTGAAGTCATTAATACTGAGGTCGAGTTGATTCCAGATGTACATTTACATAGAGCTTACTCATATTATGAAGTTGTAGATGGTGAGTTGGTTCATAAGATTGCATATAATTTAAGAACTGCAGATTTTCAATCAATTGGTGCAATTGATATCGCCCCTGATTATTTGAGTTCAGGTGTAAGATATTACAGTTATGATAATCATTATTTCTATACTGATTTTATTGTTATGACTGATGATTTAAGAAATAATACATATCAAAATGCGATTAACCATGATAATCCTTACTATAACTATTATCAATACATCTCTTTCAGAACGAAGACAAATTATACAGCTTTAGAATTGAATAGTTATATTTCTAGCAAAACTAGTTCAAGCAGCGCTCTTTATAATTCAGGAGAAGATTTCATTAATGCGCAAAACAGTGTTTACATTAACGCTGCGATGGAACTTGCTTTTGCAATCCATGAGAGTGGATGGGGAAGCAGCAGAATATCCAAAGACAAGAATAATCTTTTTGGTATAAACGCTGTTGACAGTGACCCTTATAATAGTGCAACAAGTTTTGAATCTATTCAAGCTTGTATTGAGTATCATGTTCAATATTTTCTAGGAACCAGGTATTTTAATCCGACATTTTGGGTGGCTTATGGCACTAATTTTGGCAATAAATACCAAGGTATGAATTATAAATATGCCTCAGATGCTTATTGGGGTGAGAAAATCGCTAAGCATTATTATCAATTAGACAAAGCGTTGGGTTTTAAAGATAGGAATGCGTATCAAATTGCCTTGTTAAATCCAGATGCAATCGGATACTATGGACCTAATATCGAAAGTCCAGTTGTTTATAATCCGCAAAACTATACCTACCGAGGTTTATGGATTCCTTTTTCAGTAATGAGGGAAAGAGATGAGTTCTATGTGTTACGTTTACCTCTGGCTTTGAATGAAGAGTATAAGATGGATCCTTTCTTGGTGATGGGACCTACTGATGTATTTTATGTTTTAAAAGAAGATGTAATAATAGTAAACTAAATTTAAAAGTTACTGGGAGGAATGAAATGAATTTGCTTGTATGTATCAAACAAGTCCCCGCATCATCAAAAGTTGATGTTGATCCAAAAACAGGAGTTTTAATAAGAGATGGTTTAAATGTCAAAATGAATCCATATGATCTCTATGCTTTAGAAGCTGCTTTTGCTATTAAAGAAAACTATGAATCTACAACGATTACAGCAATTACAATGGGGCCAAATAGTGCTAAAAGTGTTTTAGAAGAGGCTTTATACATGGGTTGTGATGAAGCGGTATTATTGAGTGATAGAAGATTTGCTGGAGCGGATGTATTAGCTACAGCTTATACTTTAAGCCAACTTATAAAAGCATTAGGTGTTCCTGATTTGATTATATGCGGAAAACAAACAACTGATGGCGATACAGCTCAAGTTGGTCCTGAAATTGCAGAATTTTTAGGAATTCCTCATCTAGCATATGTTATTGAAACCAGTAATTATAACGATAAAACAATTAGATTGAGAAACAGTTATGATACATATGATGAAATCAATGAAGTACAATTACCGTGTTTGATTACTGTGGATAAAGGAGATTGGATACCAAGGTTACCTTCTTATAAAAGAAAAGTTAATTTCAAAGATTATCAAATAAGAACTTTGACTTTAAAAGATTTGGTAGATCAAGACCCAAAAAATTATGGGTTGAACGGTTCGCCTACGCAAGTAGAAGAGATTTTTCCTCCAGACAAATCAAATACCTCAATTAATATCGAAGGTAGTAAAGAAGAATTAGCCAAGAAGATGTTTGATATTCTTAAAAAAGGCAAATTTATATAGGTGTAAAAATGGGATATATTAGAGTTAACCAAAAATTAGTTAATAAAGATTCAGTCGATGAACTAAGAAAAATCTGTCCTTTTGATGCTTTTGAATATCAAGATGAATATCTTTCAATCAATGCAGCCTGCAAGCTTTGTCGTTTATGTATAAAAAAAGGTCCAAAAGGCGTTTGTGAATTTATAGAAACTGAAACGAAGCAGATTGATAAGTCAAACTATAAAGGGATAGCTGTCTATATCGAACAAAGAGCTAATCAAGCTCATCCAGTTGCTTGGGAATTAATCGGTAAAGCTAAAGAACTAGCAAAGATTTCTCAAGAGAAAGTTATCGGTGTAGTCATCGGAGATGATGTATCTAAAATAGCTGATGAAGCATTGGAGTATGGAGTAGATCAGGTAATCATCTATCAGGATGATTTGTATAGGGATTTCAATGTTGAGATTTATACAAATGTGATGGAGCGATTTTTTGAGGAGTATCAAGTAAATATTATCTTGATTGGAGGAAGTGCAAAAGGAAGAAGTTTCGCACCAAGAGTTGCCGCAAGATTAAAAACAGGACTTACAGCTGATTGTACGATGTTGGACATTAAACCTAATGGCGATTTATTGCAAATAAGACCTGCTTTTGGGGGGAATATTATGGCGAAAATTCACACTCCTAACCATAGACCTCAATTGGCTACTATCAGATATAAGATGTTTAATGCTCCATCAAAAACTGTACCTTTTGGGAAGGTTTTCTATAAGGATTGTTCGATTATCAGTTCGAATACTCGTGTTAAACTAATCGAATCTTTTGATAAACCAAAGGTCAAAGACATAAGTGACGCTGAAGTGATTATTGCTTGTGGACGAGCTTTCAAAAAGCAAAAGGATTTGTTATTGATTGAACCTTTAGCTAAAGCTTTAGGAGCTGAAATTGCTTGTACTAGACCTTTGATTGAGAATGGTTGGTTTGATCCGAGGAAACAAATAGGGCTTAGTGGGAGAACTGTTAAACCAAAATTGATAATAAACCTAGGTATATCAGGTGCAGTTCAATATATTGAAGGCATGAAAGAAAGTGAAGTAATTATCTCGATTAATAATGATATTGATAATAAGCTTTTTGATATTTCACATTACAATATTTTAGCCGATATCTATGAGATTATTCCTGAGCTAAATAAAATATTGGAAGCTTATTTATGAAAGTTAAGATTGATGTAGATATTGATATATTGTATCGATATTATTGTGAATATACATTAGAGTATACTGATTTTATTGTTTTTGATAGAGAAGAGTTTGTTAATGAGATTTTAAATGATAAGTTATGCTTTTATGCTTATGAAGATGATTTGCTAGTTGGTTTTATCTCTATGAGTCTTGTTGAGAAAACTTGTTTTGTCAGTTTATTGTATGGTAGTGATCAAACAAAGATTGGTTTGCTAAAGCATGCTGAAGAAGAACTTAGAAAGAATGATATAAAAGAATTGTGGTTTCATTTCTTCAACCCGGTCAAGATTGCATGGGTTTTAGAGCCAGGGATTACTCATCCAGGAATTCAAGGAGTAGAGTTAGATTCTCCTACACATAAAATGCTACTTGAGTATGGGTTTGTTGAAAATAGTGTTCAGGAGACTTATTATTTAAACTTGAAGGTTTTTGATGATTCTTTAACTAAGCAACTAGCAAATGCAAGTGCAATTGATTTTTATAACCCACTCATGCATAAGGGTTTTACGGAGTTCATAAATGAACTTGAATCTGATTCTTGGGCAAAGGAGTTGAGTCAAAATCAATCATTAAAAACCCCTTTGAGGTTATTAGTTGCACTAGAAGAGGGAGTTGTTAAAGGCTTTGCGGGTCCAATAAAGCTTGGTAAGAATAATCGTGGTTATTTTGCTGGGATTATGATTTCAAAGGATATGAGAGGAAAAAAATTAGGAACAGCGCTATTTTTTAGACTATGCTCTGAACTAAAACATTTAGGGGCTGAGTATATGACTTTTTTCACAGGAAGCAATAATCCGGCAAGATTTATATACCTTAAAGCAAGATGTAGGGTTGTTAAAAGATTTGTAACACTTAAAAAGAATGTGTGAGGTGGTATTTTTGAAATACAAGAAAATTGATAGATTGGATATTGAGTTTATAACTAATTTGGTAGGAGAAGGAAATGTTACTTTAAAAGCTGATATTACTAAAGATTATACCCATGATGAATTACAGACAGTTTATGCAGTTCCTGATCTATTTGTTGCGGTTAATAGTGCGAAACAAGTTCAAGAATTGATGAAGTATGCATCTAAAGAGAAGATTCCAGTAACTCTTCGGGGAAGTGGTACTGGATTAGTTGGCGGATGCGTAGCTATTGATGGTGGAATACTACTTGATTTATCCAAAATGAACAAGTTTATTGAACTGGATAAAGTCAACATGACTCTAAGGGTCCAACCAGGAGTGTTGTTGTTAGACATTTATAATTACGTTGAAAAAGAAGGACTTTTTTATGCGCCTGATCCAGGAGAAAAAAGTGCAACAATCGGGGGAAATATCGCTACAAATGCTGGAGGTATGCGAGCTGTCAAGTATGGAGTTACTAGAGATTGGGTTAGAGGTTTGGATGTCGTTTTACCAAATGGAGAGTTAGTTAAATTAGGTGGAAAAGTCGTTAAGAATTCAAGTGGTTATGCACTTAAGGATTTGATAGTAGGTAGTGAAGGAACTTTAGGAGTTATTGTAGAAGCAACATTAAAACTCATACCATTACCCAAACATTCTGTCAGTCTTTTGATACCTTTTGAAAACAGAGAGAATGCTTTGAAAGCTGTTCCATTGGTTATATCATCTTTTGCATTACCAACAGCGGTTGAGTTTTTGGAGAAAGAATCATTGAAATTCAGTGAGATTTTTTTAGGAAAAAAGATTCCCAATGCAAATTATCAGGCATATTTATTGATTTCTTATGATGGTAATACTTTGACGGAGATTAATGGTTTTGTGGAAGAAATCAGCGATTTTTGTGTTAATCAATTGAATGCAATAGATGTTTATCTAGTCGATACTGATGAAAGAAAGCAAGCTGTTTGGAGTGCTAGAGGCGCTTTTTTAGAAGCTATAAAAGCTTCTACAACGATGATTGATGAATGTGATGTTGTCTTGCCGAGGTCAAAAGTATCTGAGTATTTAGATTTTACAAAAAAGGTTAGCGAAGAGTTGAAAGTAAGAATCCCCTACTTTGGGCATGCTGGAGATGGTAATCTTCATATCTATTTTTGTAAAGATGATTTCAGTGATAAAGATTGGCATGAAGTGTTGAAAAAAGGATTTGATAAAATGTATGATAAAGCTTTTGAGTTTGGTGGTTTGGTTTCTGGTGAACATGGAATAGGCTATGCGAAAAGAGAATATTTAAAAAAACAGATTGGTGAAACTCAAATGGAATTATTGAAAGGAATCAAGAATGTTTTTGATCCATTCAATATCCTTAATCCGAATAAAGTTATCTAGATAATTTTTAAATTATCTTCTCTCTTAAAGACGCAATATGCGTCTTTTCTTTTTTTTATTAATAATGGCAAATATTTCTAACTAGTTTAAGAAAGTATTTTCTTGGCTAATTGAAAAAAGATAAAAGATTTATTTAGTTTTTTTCAATAAGATGTTATAATATTATTGATTTTAGATAGCGTTTTCATGTGAAGGATGGTGAAAGAGATGAGTGTAATGCTCAATATGTTAAAATATAAAGAAGACTTAAGTATGTCTGAAAGAGCAGTTTTGGATTATTTAATTGAAAACAAAGCCGTCTTAAAAGATTTCTATGTGGAAAAAATCGCTGAAGCAGCTTATGCAAGTCCGGCTAGCGTCGTGAGAATGTGCAAAAAACTAGGTTATAAAGGTTTTAAAGATTTTAAAATCGATTTCATTCTATCGAATGCCAAAATAGAAATACCTGATGAAAAAGAATATAATGATGTTATCTTGTCAAAAAATACTAATTATGGAGAAAGTGTGATTCAAAACAACATAAGAATATTAGAAGAAACACTAAAAATCCATGATCCAATTGCTTTACATAAAGCCGCAGAATCAATTATGAAAGCTAGAAGAGTTTTTATTTTCGGAAAAGGATCATCATATCTAGTCTGCAAAGACTTAGAAATGAAATTGAGAAGGATAAATAAATTGGCTATTGCTCAGGAAGAATCACATGAACAATTAGTAGACGCATCTTTCTTGAATTCAAATGATGTTATCGTCTTTATATCAAATAGTGGAAAAACAAAAGAGATTGTTTCTGCAGCACTATTAGCTAGAGAAAAGAAAGCCTTAATAATTTCTGTGGTCAAACTCGGGACGACTTTGTTATCGGATTTAAGTGATATTGTTTTATATACAACTTCTTTAGAGGGCGAGTTTAGAAGTGCTGCTATGACATCTAGGATGTCTCAGTTATGTGTTATTGATGCGTTATTTACCAATTGTGCATATATTGATATTGACAAAAGTGTAAAGATGATTGAAGAAACATATCAAACCTTTAAAAAATATAAAAGATAATCAAAAAGAAGTGATTTGTAAAAAAATCATTTTTTTTATTTTTGAAAAAAATAATCTAAACGATAAGGCGTTATTGCATTAAACAATAGATGATTTATAATATAGGTATCAGGTGAATTATGAATAAAACAGCAATCGGCTTGATGAGTGGAACTTCTTTGGATGGAATTGACTGTGTTTTGGCAGAAATTGAAGAATTTGGCCTAAATACCAAATTAAAACTCATTAGGGCAATTACATATCCATTTGAGAATTTGTTATTAGAAAAGATAAAGATGGCAATCTCTCAAGAAACAAGCACTTCAAAACTATTGTGTAGTTTGAATTTCGAATTAGCACAAGCATATAGCAAGTGTGTTTTTGATTTATGTGAGATTTCAGGAGTTAAGACTGAAGATTTAGACTTTATCGCTTCTCATGGACAGACTATCTATCATCAAGCGGATGATGAAAATAATTATATAAGATCAAGTTTGCAACTGGGTGATGGTAGTGTTTTAGCAAACTTAACCAAAACAAATGTTATCTCAAACTTTAGAAGTGCTGATATTGCTTTGGGAGGCTTGGGTGCACCTTTGGTGCCTTATGCAGATTATGTATTGTTTCATGATAAGTTGAAGAATAGGGTTTTACAAAACATTGGTGGGATTGGAAACTTGACTTTTTTACCAGCTAATTGCCAAAGAGAAGATGTTTTTGGTTTTGATACTGGACCGGGAAATATGATGATTGACTATGCTGTTAAGATTTTATATGGCAGAGCTTATGATAAAGATGGCTTGATAGCTAAAGCAGGTTGTTTGATTAAAGAATTATTTGATGAAGTCATGAGCTTAGAGTTTTTTAATAAGAAACCGCCAAAGACAACAGGAAGAGAAGTTTTTGGTAACGAATATACTAAGTACCTATTAGATAAGTACTCTCTTCATGAATCAAGAGATTTAGTTGCTACACTAGCGCATGTAAGTGCTTATAGCATGGCAAAAGCTTATAAGGATTATATAAAAGATAGCTATCATATAGACGAGATAATTGTTAGCGGTGGTGGAGCAAATAACCTAACTTTATTGTCTTTGTTAGAAGAGTATTCTGGAAAAAAAGTTTTAAAATCAGATTATTATGGTATAGACTCAAATTTTAAAGAAGCTTTAGCTTTTATTATCTTGGGTAATGAAACTTTAAATCAGCTGCCTTCAAACATTCTAAATGTTACTGGTGCAAAGAACTATGCACTTTTAGGTCAAATCAGTTTTGTGACAAAATGAGGAAGAGATAATGAATAAATATGTTTTTGCTTATGATGGTGGAGGAACCAAAACTAGATTAAATGTAGTTGATTACTCAGGATATATCCACTATGATGAAATAGCAGAAGGTTCAAACATTTTCAGTATTGGTGATCAACACTTTAATAAAGTAATCAATGGGCTGTTTACAAGTGCTAAAGAAAAACTTGAGATTTCAGACTATCAAATAGATTTAGTTTATCTTGGGTTAAGTGGGGCGGATTTAGAAGAGGACTATCTAAGGCTTAATCAAGCATGTAAAAAGATCTTTGGCGAGATAAAGTTTGTTGTCGTCAACGATGCATGGATAATTCTTAGGAGCGGGTTAAAAACTCCATATGGAGCAGTTTGTATTTCTGGTACAGGAGCAAATGCTGCAGCGCTAGATAGATTGGGGAACAAAGCGATTTTAAGAGCTTTGGGATATACTACTGGAACTTTTGGTGGCGGACTTGATATTGCAAGAGAAGCTTTGCACTATGCTTTTAGAGCGGATGAAATGACTTTTGAAGATACACTTTTAAGATATGAGATTCCTAAATTGTTCGGAAAAGAAACAATGAGTGATGTCTTAGAATTGATGTATCCTAAAAATACGATAGATAAGTATAATTTAGGTAAGATTACAAAAATAGTCTCTGATTGCGCTTTGAAAGACGATGCTGTTTCAAGGATGATTTTAAAACATATCGCCACACACTTAGCATTGCAAACAGCTGGCGTAATTAAACAATTAGGCTTGGAAGAACAAGTAATACCGGTAGTCATAGGTGGCAGAGTATTTGATATGGAAGCAAAATATTTCGTTGAGTGTTTTGAAGAAAAACTAAAAGATAAAGTAAGAAAGGCTTATCTAGTTAAGCCAAAATTCACCCCGGTAGTTGGAGCGTATTTATTAGCTCTTGACTATATGGAAGTATTTCAAAGTGATGAAATAGAAAGAAATCTGATTGAAAGTGGCGGAAAACTATGAAAAATGGAATTAAGATAGTAACTATTGGCGGAGGTTCTAGTTATACTCCTGAATTAGTTGAAGGTTTTATCAAACGCTATGATGAATTACCAATAAGAGAATTATGGTTAGTCGATATTGAAGAAGGTAAAGAAAAACTTGAGATTGTTGGCGGGCTAGCTCAAAGAATGGTTGAAGCAGCTAATATTCCCATGAAGATTTTTCTTAGTTTAGACCGAAAAGTTGCATTAAAAGATGCTGATTTTGTTACTACACAGTTTAGAGTTGGTGGGTTGGACGCTAGAATACTTGATGAGAGAATACCTGGAAAGTATCAGATGATTGGACAAGAGACAAATGGAGCTGGTGGAGTTTTTAAAGCCCTAAGAACGATTCCAATCATTTTTGAGATTATTGAAGATATCAAGGAACTCTGCGAGAATGCTTGGTTGATAAATTTTACGAATCCTGCTGGTGTTGTTAGTGAAGCGGTATTTAGATATGCAGATTTCAATAAATATATAGGCGTATGCAATGTGCCTATTAATCTTACAAATCATTTTGCGAAAACATTGGATGTTAAAGTTGGAGATTTAATCCCTTATTTTGGAGGTTTAAATCACATGTCCTATGTTTTCCATGTATATTACAATCATCGAGACAAACTAGACTTGATAGTCAAAGATCTCAAAGATAAGCAAGTCAATATGAAGAATATTGATGAGTTAGCTTGGGATACTGATTTTATCGAGAAGCTAGGGGTTTATCCAAGTCCTTATCATAAGTATTTCTATTATTATGATGAGATGTATCAGAAGTATTGCAAGCAATTAGCTGAAGGAAAGACTAGGGCTGAGTTTGTCAAAGAAGTTGAGAAGAAATTGTTTGAGCAATATATTGACCCAACACTAAAACACAAACCAAAAGAGTTAGAGCAAAGAGGTGGAGCATATTATAGTGATGTAGCTTGTAATATCATAAATTCTATTTACAATGATAAAAAAGAGTATCATGTCGTAAATACTATCAATGAAGGGTATATCTTAGATTTACCAGATGGTTGTGCGATTGAAATAACAGCGAGAATCACCAGACATGGACCTTTTCCTGTTTTCATCGGGTATCTTCCTTCAAGTATTAGAGGCTTAGTTCAAAGCATGAAGACATTCGAACAAATTCTAGTTGATGCGATTTATGAAAGAGATTTGCAAAAAGCGAAATTTGCTCTGCAGATTCATCCGCTTACTAAATCTATCAAAAATGCCAACTTAGCATTTGATGAGTTAGCTCAAGCACATAAAAAATATCTTGGATATTATCAGAGGTAGATTATATGAAATTATTTAAGTATAAGTCAAGTGAACCAATTTTTTACTACAATACAGATAAACAAGTTGAAATACCAGAAGAATATAACCAAAAACCAATCAGAGGTATTTGGGTTTCAAATGTAAGAAATATTGATTTACCAACCCTATTAGATATTGAAGAGTACAAAAAACAAGTATTAAGAATGTTGGATGTATGTTTGGATTATTCAATTAATACAATCTTTTTTCAGGTTAGAACTACCAATGATGCTTTCTATCTGTCCAAACTCAATCCCACAAGCCGTTTTTTAGTTGGAAAAGAAGGGGATAAATTGCCATTTGATGTCTTTGCTTGGATAATCGATGAGGCAAGAAAAAGAGATATTGATGTCCATGCATGGTGTAATCCTTATCGTGTTAGTTTTGATGGTACGATGTCAAAAGAGGAGTATTTTAGAACTTGTGATGATATGAATTTTGCAAAAAAATATCCTGAATTTTTAGTTCTTGATAAACGAAATCAAATGATTCTCAATCCAGCAAAGAAAGAAGTCAAAGAATTTATTATCGCTTCAATGGTTGAAATTGTTGAAAACTATCAAGTAGCAGGTATTCATTTTGATGATTATTTTTATCCCTATAGCGGATTATCTGAAACTGAGAATGATGATTTTGATTTTTCGAATCAAAAACTTGATTTGGCTGATTTTCGAAGAAAGAATGTCAATGATGTTATAGAGGGTGTCTATAAAGCGATTAAGAAAGTAGATGAGAAATTAGTTTTTGGAGTTAGCCCGTTTGGGATATGGAAGAACAAATTACCAAATCAAGAGGGATCAAATACTGATCTTGCTTGTACAGAAGGGTATCATAGTTTATACGCAGATGCTTTAGCTTGGGTCAAAGGAGAATATATCGATTATTTAGTTCCTCAGATATATTGGGAATTTGGTCATAAGATAGCACCGTTTGCGGATATTTGTGATTTCTGGGTTGATGCTTGCAAGGATTACCCAGTTAAATTGTATATTGGACATGGAGCATATCGATTGGGAAATGAAGGTGAATTTGAGAATATTCACGAAATCACAAATCAAGTAAAATATGCTAATCAATTCGATAAAGTGCAGGGAAACATCTTTTTTACATATCACAACTTTATTGATGAAGGCAAAGGGTTTTTAGGAATGCAAGAGCTTAAGAAATTATTGAACGGAGAGATTAGATGAAGATTTTTAAGAAAATAATATTTTTGATATTTGCGGTGATGATGGTTTTAACGATTATTTCACCAGTTAAAGGTTCTGACAACTTAGTAACACTTCAAAGAAATGGTGTAGATGTTACACATTTTTGGTCATCTGAAAAAGTTATGATACCTAGCACTTACACTGAAAAGGATACGGAATTTAGAGGTGTTTGGGTAGCTACAGTCTATAATCTCAATATGCCGGTTCATTCCAGTGAAACACAGTATAAAGATGCTTTTAGAAATTTGATTAATGAAGTGCTTGAGAGCAAGATGAATGCCATGTTGTTTCAGGTAAGACCCATGAATGATGCTTTTTATGATAGTGATTTTGCTCCTTGGAGTCGCTATTTAACAGGTTCTGAAGGAAATGATCCTGGATGGGATGTCTTGGGATGGATGATTGATGAATGCCACGCTTATGGTATTGAGTTTCACGCGTGGATGAATCCGTATCGGGTAGCTAACACAACTCTTAGTAAGGAAAGCTATATCAATTCGCTGCAAAGCAATAATTTTGCAAAGATGCGTCCAGACCTTGTCGTCAGTGGAAATGTTGACTCAAACGGAAGAAACCCATTGATATTAAATCCAGGTGAACCTGAGGTTAAAACATATATTAGAAATGTCGTCATGGAAATAGTAAGTGATTATGATGTTGATGGAGTTCATTTTGATGACTATTTCTATCCTTATAGCGGAATTAGTTCTGATACAACTACTTATAACACCTATAAAACTGGTTCTATTTCACTTGAAGATTGGCGCCGTGAGAATGTCAATGATGTTGTCAAAGGCATCAAAGAAGATATTGACTCATACAACGATCAAACAGGAAACTCAGTGAAATTTGGAATCAGTCCCTTTGGTTTATGGGGTAGTGGAGTACCAGGTTATACTCAAACTTTAGATGGCGGGTCCAATACTGGCCCAACGAATCTCTCATCTTATAGAACGCAATATGCCGACAGCAAGAAATGGGTAGAAGAAGGTTGGTTGCATTATATCTGTCCTCAAGTGTATTGGAGTTTTACCCATAGTACAGCACCTTATGCAGATGTTGTAGATTGGTGGGCTCAAGTTGCTAGAGGAACAGGAGTAGATGTGTTTATCGGTCATGCTCCTTCAGCTGCTAATAGCGGAAACTGGGTAACTGAAGAAATAGCTGACCAACTAAGATATAATCAAAAACATCCGGAAATTAAAGGTGAAGTAATGTACTCCGCTGCGTTTTTGGATCATAAACATATGCAATATGTTGAAAGTAACATTTGGAAAAATACTCCATTAAATGTCTATGAAGTCTCACCAGCTAATATCGATGTTTTAATCGATGGTGAACTGATGGGCAATCTCTATGTTGATGATGTAACAGTTACATTAAGTGCAACTGATGAAATATGGTATCGATTAGATGATGGAATTTGGACCTTATATTCAGAGCCGATTGATGTAATTGGTGCAGGTGCTCATGTTATTTACATGAAAACCAAAGATGGCTTTGGGGAGTACAGTGCGATTGTCTCACAAAACATCGCTATCCAATATCTGAATAATGATGTGCCAGAAATAGTTGTTACAGGAGACAAAATTGGAGATAATTATGTTGTTGGATCAATTGTTACCTTAAACTCAAATACAAATGATATCTATGTAGCTATAAACTATGGAAGTGTCGGAGAGTTTGTCAAATATACAGATCCAATAGTATTAACGGGAACTGGTAGGTATTTTTTTAGAGTAAAAACAATTGATGCAAGAGGTACTGAGAGTCAAGAGGTTAACTTGGCAGTTGATGTAGTATTGGAATGCTATTCAAACCCGATAATATCAATTGAAGGAATTGGTTTAGATCCTTATTATCAAAGTGCAACAGTAAGTTTATCAGGCCAAACACAGATGCAATACAAAATAAACACTGGTTCATGGCAAAACTACTCTCAACCATTTGTCTTGAGTGATGAAGGTAGTTATTTGATAAGTTATCGAAATGATGATGCCTGCAAGACTGTTTTTACAAAAGAGATTATTATAGATAACACTGCTCCAGAAGATGCAATTATCATTATTGATGGCGAGTATGATGGCGAAAGATATTACATTACTGAAACGACTGTTTCACTTATAACATCTGAGGAGTATACAGATATTTATTATCGAATTCATAATGGGAAATCTTGGTCAGATTGGCAAAAATACACGGAACCTTTGAGTTTGTTGTTTACAGCTAATTTTACTTTGGAGTGTAACGTTGTAGATAGAGCATTAAATGTAAGTGAGGTTTTATCTCAAAGGATTAGATTATTGATTCCACCGAGCGAAACAAATCCTTTTGTTATTAGAAATGGGGGGCAAGTAACTTATTACAACACAAATATCCCAATTCAACTACCTACTGATTACATTGAAAAAACTGAAGAAATTAGAGCTGTTTGGGTAGCTACAGTAAGTAATATCGATATTGGTCAACACTTATCAAAAGAACAATATCAAAATGAAATAATTAAGATGCTTAATCGAGTTGAGGCTAATAACTTCAATGTTATATTCTTCCAAGTAAGACCGATGAATGATGCTTTTTATGACAGTGACTATGCTCCTTGGTCTCGCTACTTAATGGGAACAGAAGGACAAGACCCTGGATGGGATGTTTTAGAGTTTATCATCGAAGAATGCCATAAAAGAGGAATTGAGTTTCATGCTTGGTTGAATCCTTACCGTGTTTCAAATGGAACTGGATCAAAAGAATCGCAATTAGCTGCATTACACGATGAGAACTTTGCTAAACAAAATCCTAATTTAGTTATTGCTGATAATGCAGGAAAACTGATTTTAAATCCAGGAGAAAGACAAGTTCAAGTTTATATTAGAAATGTTATCAGAGAATTAATGAGCAAATATGATGTAGATGGAATCCATTTTGACGATTATTTCTATAGTTACAGCGGGACACCAACAAGTCAAGATAGCGCATTGTATGAAAGAACAAAATCACCTGGTCAAACTTTGGATGATTGGCGAAGAGAGAATATTGATACAGTAGTTAGAGAAATTTTTGAAGCAGTTGAAGAGTATAATCAAGTCAATAGCGATCATGTCAAGTTCGGAATTAGTCCATTTGGAATTTGGTTATCAGGAGGGTTAGAAGGAAGCAATACTTCAATATATGCTTTACAGTCTTATAAAGACCAATACGCTGATACAAAAAAATGGGTTGAAATGGGATGGTTACATTACATCTTACCTCAACTATATTGGCAATTTGACCATAGTGCAGCACCTTTTGCGGATTTGGTTGATTGGTGGGCTGAACTTTGCTCTGAGAATGATGTTTACTTAATAATCGGACATGGTTTTTATCGTTATGATGATGATAGTTGGTCTGACACAAATGAGTTGCCTGAACAATTGAGATATATATCGCAATATGAGATTATTATTGGTAGTTCTTTCTTCAGTTACAAAACTTTATTGAGCCTTGATAAAGAAGTCTTAGAGTTTTTACCTAGACTAAATGACTACTATTGGACTGAATATGCATCATTTCCTTGGGAAAGTGATGTAGTAAAAGAAGAGATACCAACTTGTCCAATTGGAGAGGTCTATGAAAACGGCAGTTGTGTATCAATTTGTCCAGTCGGAGAAGTCTATGAAGACGGCAGTTGTGTGTCAATTTGTCCGATTGGAGAGGTGTATGAAGACGGCAGTTGTGTGTCAATTTGTCCGGTTGGAGAAGTCTATGAAGACGGCAGTTGTGTGTCAATTTGTCCGGTTGGAGAAGTCTATGAAGACGGCAGTTGTGTATCAATTTGCCCGGTTGGAGAAGTCTATGAAGACGGCAGTTGTGTATCAATTTGCCCGGTTGGAGAAGTCTATGAAGACGGCAGTTGTATATCAATTTGTCCAGTTGGTGAGGTCTATGAAGACGGCAGTTGTGTATCAATTTGTCCGGTTGGTGAGGTCTATGAAGAAGGCAATTGCGTTTCAGTTTGTGCTGATGGCGAGAATTTCGATGGTGAGAAATGCATACCAATTTGTCAAGACGGAGAAGTGTTGATTGATGGTGAGTGTATAATAGAAGAGGTACCTAAAACAGGATGTTTCTTATTTAATCTTTTAACTTTTATGATTATTGGTTTATTATCTGCAGCAGGATTTTTAGTGACAAGGAAGTGGTTATTGTAGATGAAAGCAATTGATGAATTATTGTCAAAAGGCATTGAAAAAGGTGATTTCCCTGGTGTCCAATATGCCGTCGTCAATGATAAAGGAATTGTTTACAGCAATTATTTGGGTTTTAAACAATTATTTCCAGAGCGACAACCTTGTGACGGAACAGAAATCTATGATTGTGCTTCTTTGACGAAAGTTATCTGTACTACAACGATGATTCTCAAACTTATTGAAGATGGCAAACTAGCTTTGCACCAAAAAATAAAGGATATTTTTCCTGAGTTTAAACATGAAGAGGTAACTATTTACCATCTTTTAACTCATAGTTCAGGACTGAGCGCTGATATCTCAAAGTCTTATCTTTTATGCAATAAAGCAGGTGTTATGGAAAAGGTATTTTGCGCTGATTTGATATATGAAACGGGAAAAAGAATTGTTTATTCAGATATTGGTTTTATTCTTTTAGGTTTCATTATTGAAGCTGTTACAGCAATGAGCTTAGATAATTATGCAAGAAAAATAGTTTTTAACCCGCTTCAAATGACAGATTCATCATATCATCCAAATCCCAATAGATGTGCTCCAACTGAGTATCGTGATGATAATCTGTATAAGGGATATTTAACAGGAAGAGTCCATGATGAAAAAGCATTTGCTTTAGGGAATGAAGCAGGCCATGCTGGATTATTTTCGACAACACAAGATTTGGCAAAGTTTATTTCTAGCATCTTGAGGAATGATGGTACTCTTTTAAAAAAGAGCAGTATTGACAGTCTTTTTATAACTGAAAAAAGGGATTTTAGCAATGATTCTATTGAGTTAATCAGAACTTTAGGGTGGAATAAACCTACAAAAGGTGGAACGATGGGAGATTACTTTGATTTTGAAAACAGTATTCTTCATACAGGATTTACTGGGTGCAATCTTTGGATTGATAAGTCAAGAAATCTTGGATTTGTTATGCTAAGCAATGCTGTTCATCCTAAAAGAAGCATGAATAGAATTATCGGATATAGAAAACATATAGCTAATCTACTTATAAATGCTAAGGAGAAATTTTATGATTAAAAAAATACTAAGTTTAATTATGATAGTTTTTATCGGGGTGCTTTTGGTTGCTTGTAAAGTTGAAACCTCTTCTACAACTTCAACACAATCGACGACTACATCTTCTTCAACAACTTCCCAACAGATTAATATTTCAGTTGATATTCAAAACTTAACTTTGATTGAAGGAGAGAGTTATCAATTAGTTGTTACATCAAATGATGCAGCAGGACTTCAATACAGTGTAAGTGTAGCTGGGATTATTAATTTGTCAAACACGGGATTGATAAATGCAATAAGTGAAGGTAGTGTTATTGTGAGAGTAACTTCGGTCACAGACAATAGTGTATATCAAGAAATTGATGTAGAAGTTAGAAAAGCGATTACTCTAACAACAAATCAATTAGAGATTGATATGGTCGAAGGCGAAGAACGACAATTGGTGATTACAAGCAATGATGGCTATGTTTTTCAAGTTATTAACAACGAAATTCTTTCTGTTGGAGAAACAGGGCTTTTAACAGCGATATCTGAAGGCACAACTTCTGTAGTGGTGACATCTACTTATGATTCTTCTGTCAGTATTGAAATTACTATTAATGTCGCAAAACTAATCACTATTGATGTCGGGCAAGATGAATACATCATGGTTGTGGGTGATACGAATGATTTAAGTGTTACTTCAAATGATGGCTTAATCTATCAAAGTGGCAATAACAATATTGTCACCGTCAATGAAGATGGTGAGATTAGTGCTGTGGGATTTGGAGTGACCACTATTTTGGTGACATCAACATATGATGAAACAATTTCAGCAACAATCTCAATAACTGTGTTTAAGTTTACAGAAGAAATTGATATTGAGGGGAGTGATTTATTGATTAAAGGGATGACACAACAATTGACAATCAATGCTAATCCTGTAGGAGCTTATAAGGAAGTTAATTGGTATTCAAGCAATCAAGATATTCTTGAAGTTGATGAATATGGTAATGTTTTTGCAATTAGTCAAGGAGTTGCTAGTATTATCGCAAAGAGTGTGTTAGATGAAGATATTATTGATACATTCGAAATTACAGTCGTCAATGTATTAGTAGTTGATTCTTCTAAAAATGTTGGAGATACTTATAATTATCAAGGTCTTGAACTAAGATACGGAGAACAACTTTTCAATTCTATCGCTACAGCGATGGTTGAAGCTAGTGCAGAGACAATTGTTTATGTTGATAATGGGAATTATTCTGATGATGTAATTGTAGATAAAGAAGGAGTTCAATTATTAGCTCTTGGTGATAATGCGATAATTACTGGAAGTTTGAACTTGAGCGCTAATAATATTCTTGTAAGTGGCTTTGTCTTTTCAGGTAATGGAAGAATCTTCAATTCAACAACTATCAATAATGTTATCTTCAAAGAGAATACTGTTGAGAACATAACTTTAACTGATATAAGCTTTATCGATTTTAACCAAGCATCTTCAATCCAAATCATCAACAACACTTTTGATAATATCTTGTTTGATGTAATATCAATAATTGATTTTACTTTAGGATCTGTGTTGATAGAAAGCAATACGATTGATGGCTGTGAGACTGCGATTACAGTAATCGCAGCAAACGAACTTGAAAGTACAGATCAGGTTAAAATTTATTGGAATCAAATTTCTAATGTTGATTTAGCTTTTAAAGTTGATATGTCTTATGAGTCGGTTGAACAAAATGTTTTTAAAGCAGCAAGATTCAATTGGATAAAGGATTATCAAACAGCAGTATCAGCCAATTTAGGAAGCACATTTGATTTTACCCTAAATTATTGGAATCAAGAACCAGTTACAAGTGATTTTGAGAATGTCAATGAGTATTATTTGAAAGGTTATTATAACAGTTTTTCTGAAATGCCTTCAAAAGCGACTTATAATCCTGCATTACCGATTATAATTACAGTAACAAATCCTATTGATGAAATCATGATAGGGGAAACTTATACCTTCACTTATGAGATTTTACCTTATGAATTAGCTGATGCTCCGGTAAGGTTTATTACAGGAAATCCAAATGTGATAGTTATTAGTCAAACAGGTATGATTACACCGATAAGCAGCGGAGATGTATATATTCAAATCAGAAGTGCTCAAGTTTCAAGTATTAGGACGCAAACTGATTTTCGAGTAATAACAACTCCTGGAATTGAGTTAGTACCAGATGTACTTTATAGTAATGTTTTAGTTGGAGATAGTTTTACCCTTGATTATATATTGTTTCCATATACGATTGCCAATGAAACAGCTACGATAGTTTCAAGCGCTCCTGAAGTGGCTTCAATTGATAGTTTAGGAGTTGTTACAACCCATGCTGAAGGGTTGGTTACTTTTAGAGCTACTTTAGATAGCGACCAAGATGTTTTTGTTGAGTATACCATCTATGTTCATGGTAGTTTAGATCCAGAAAACAATCTTTTAGATTACCTAACCACTAAACAAATCAGTTATTCGACAATTCATAATTGGACTGCTTTTGGATTCCAATATAATTATTATGATACAAGAGCAGAAAGCGTATCAAGATATTACTTTGGAGATGTTGATATTAATCAATCGAAAATGTTACCGGTATTTTATGCTATTAGACCAGGCGAACCGATGACACAACTTCCAGCTGGAGTAACATCTTATAATGAATATAATGTTCATTGGGTAGTGGTTCATGATACAGCTTCAACAGCTTTAGGTTCTAATGCATTAGCTCATGCTAATTATCTTTACAACAATACAATAAATCGAAATGAACTATGGGTTTCATGGCATTTTTCAATTGATGACCAAGCTGTCTATCAGCATCTACCAGAGATAGAAAGAGGATTTCATGCAGGAGATGGTAGCGTATTGCCAGGTCAAAGTGCAACTTACCTTGGCGGAGGAAATCGCAACGGTATAGGTATTGAGATGTGTATCAATGAGGATGGTGATATGTATAGGACTTGGCAAAGAACTGCAAAATTAGTAACATATCTTTTGATTAAATATAACTTACCATTAGATCATCAAACCTATCATAATGATTTCTCAGGTAAAGATTGTCCTAGAACATTAAGAAACGCAGGATTAGTACCATTGTTTGAAGAGTTTGTTGCGACTGAACATCATGTCAGTACACATTATCCAGACGCTGAGATTTCGATGGTTTCGAACAACCCTGATTATCTTGATAACTATGGAAGAATTATTCAAATACCTCAAAGAGCAATGACTGTTTCTTATACAATAACAGTCACAGTTGACGGAGTTACTGAAAGTAGAACCTTCTATACTTACATTCCGGGAACTGTAAGATGATTTTTACTTTACTGAAAAAAATAATCAAAATTTGTAAGAATGTAAGATATTACTTAAAATATCCCAAGTTGAATTGACAGCGTTTTCAGTGAAGTGTAAAATAAATTTATATTCAAATAGAAAAAAGAAAGGAATAAGGAGAAAAAAATGAAAAAAGTTTTAAGTTTTGTATTACTTGGTTTTATGTTGTTTCTTGGTTTAAGTTTTTCTACAGTCAAGGCCGACGATGATTTAATTCATTTATATCCATATGACCAAGAAGCATGTTTATTGGCTACTCCAGCTTGTTCTTACACAAAAGTAGGCAATAGTAATTGGAGCTTTACTTATTATGGACACAGATACTATGTTATCAAAGACTTAGTAAGATATGGTCATGAAATGATTGATGATAATAGTGATGGATGGATTGATGATAATGAATTAGCCGGAATTCCATACAACGCTTTTGCATCAGTATTTATGAACAATACAGATTCACAAATTGATATTTTAACTTTGAATGCACGTACAGATATTACTGACGTTGTTCATAGAAAATATGCTCATTTTGATGAATTAGGCGTATTGCAAATGTTTGAAGATCATATCAGTTTGTACTACATCTATAACGATGGAGATGCAACTACTCCTGATTGGCGTATGGCTACTCAAACAGAGATCGATGCTTATAAAGCAGAAGTTGCTGCTGGATTGACTAGCGGACAGCCATCAGCTGATGGAAAAACAAGATTTACTCACATCAGAATCGCTTTAGATGATACAGATACAGACGGACATGTAGTAGAACCTCTTGGATACTTAAAGTGGACTAATGCAGATGTTGATACAGCAACTGAAACAGACAAAACTAAATGGTCAACTATTGTAGCGGATGATCCTAATAATCTTTATATTCCAGCTGGATGGACTGTTGTAAGTTTTGGTACAAATGATAGAGGTGCTCTAAATACTAAGACTAGAGATTACATCGAAACATTACCAAACGCTATGTTAGATGATACAGTTGGTCCGATGTATATGACTTATGATCATCAACCAGCATGGTTTGGTGGAGTCACTGCTTTAGATGACGATCCAACTACAGCTGGAGTTAATGTTGTTGTTGAATACAACGGAACATTTACACTTCCAACAAACATCACTGCTCAATGGAGAAAAATGTTTGATGATGCTGATGTTGTAATCAATGAAGTTGAAATGTTAGATTACAAATTAGAAATTTTCCAAGATGATGCTTTATTGGAAACAATCACTTATACTTGGGATGATGTTGATAAAGAATATACAGCTAGTGGAGAACAAACAGTAATCGACACATCTGAATTTGGTAGTGGTTATCTTGGTGTTTATTCTGCCTTAACACCAAAAGGCGCTGAAACAACTGCTGAAATCGATATAGTTATCGGAGTTATGCCTCCAAAATTCGCTGGCGTAGCTAATAGATATATCGATGAAAAGACTTATGTAGACTTGCTTGAAGGAATTAGCGCAGACGATGGATATGGCAATGATTTAACAGATTCAATTATTGTAACAAAACCAGCTGGATTGAACATTTATAGTCCAGAACCTGGAACTTATGAAATCGGATTAGAGTTTACTCATCATGTTCACTTTGATGGTATTGAATCTGTTCTTACATATTCATATGATGGTACGGATTATAACCGTCCTTGGAATCCTGAAACTAATTTGAATGCTGATTTCAATATCAATACTAATTGTTCAACAACAGGTAGCCCATTCTGTGCTTGGAATGATCTTACTCATTTCAGAGATGCAACTTCTGGTTGGGGTTCAGTAATCGTGGTTCTTGCTGCAGATAACACGATTAAGGAAATCTACAACAGATATAACTGGGAACACACTACTTCTGAAGGTGTTGTAGTAGGGGACTTAAACCTCTTTACAGCATGGCAAGCAGCTTTGACTTTAGAACCAGGTGAATTTGTTTTAGGTGCTCATGGTTCAGTTAGTGCCGCGGCACAATGGCGTTATATGGCTTTTGGCGATCCTATGACTTTGGTTGTTGGTACTCCAGACTTTGATTATGATATAGTTACAAACTCTACTTATACATTGGTAGTTGATGATAAAACAGCTCCAGTTGCATTGATTGTAAACAACAAATATCAAATTAATCAAGGTGAATATACTAATGTTAATGATGCAATTTTAGCAAATGTTGTTGCATTTGATAATTTTGACCAAGTTGATGATTTAGCGATTTATGTCAGCGACAATGGTGGTTTGATGTTAAATACTCCTGGAGTATATGACGTAGAAGTAACTGTTGAGGATATGGCTGGAAACTATGCAGTAGTTGAGTTTAGTGTAAAAGTTGTAGCTGTTGAAACATACTTGACTGAAGCTGAAATAGAATTATTGATTCAAGCGATGATTGACGATATCGATATGTTAACAGAAGAAGAAGTCGAAGTGATTATTCAAGCTATGATTGATGATCAAGTATTGACTCAAACTGAAATTGAAGCTTTGATTGCTGCTGGTGTAATTTCTCTAGAAACAATTCAAGGTTTAATTGATGATATCGACCTATTGACAGATGAAGAAGTTCAAACTATGATTGATGAAGCAATTGATGATATACCAGCTCCTGAAGTAACAGGATGTGGAGCTACTACAGGCATAATCCCTGGATTTGGAATTATGGGAATTATTGCTTTACTAGGAGCAGCAATTGTTTTCTTCAGAAGACAGCGTTAATAATATTTTTAGTTAAATAGATTTAGATAAACCAGTTTGAAAACAGACTGGTTTTTCTTTTTGATTAGGAGTTAATATTTGACAAATTCTAAAGATTTATTAACCAATTCTTTCAATCTTTATGAAAATATTTTTTGAAAACTGAAAGTTTGGATAAACTTGTTGATTTAGGCTACAACTATAGCTTTTCAAAGTGTATAATATTAGTATATACAAAGATTCAATTCATCATGGTAAATCAATAAAAATATATCAATAGGAGATGTAAACAATGAAGAAATTTTTTGTGTTTTTTGTAGCTTTGATGTTAGTTTTTTCTTTTGCGGCATGTAATGGTACAGACACCACTACAACCACAACTTCAACAACAGCCTCACAGTCTTCAACAGTATTAACTTGTCAGGAAGGTTATACATTGGTTGGAGACAAATGTATCCAAAATGTAACCCAAGCAAACAAGCCAGTAATTGAAGGCGCTCAAGATCAAGAGATTACTGTTGGTGATGAGTTTGACCCACGTTTAGGTGTTACAGCCAGCGATATAGAAGACGGTGATTTGACAAGTGAGATTACTATCAATGGGTCAGTTAATACAGAAGTAATGGGAGTAAATACAATCATCTACATCGTAGAAGATAGTGATGGAAACGAAACGAGAGTTACTGTTACAATAACAGTTAAGGGTCTTGATGGATGTCCAATTCATTATGTTTTGAATGCAACGACTGGAACTTGTGATAAAATACCTGCACAAGATGTTGTAATTATGCATGGTGCAGTTTATGAAATCGACCCGTTCCATGCTGAATACAGTGGAACAGAACAACTTGAAAGACAACTTCTGCAAAGACAGGTGGAAGAGCAATACAACGTTAGAATAGTTTATAAGAACTACCCAGCTAGTGCTGCTTGGGGTCCAGATAGAGTCGCATCGATTATTCAAGCTAGTGTAGTAGGAGAGCCATTAAGTGATATCTATTGGGTAACCAGTAACTGGATTCAAGAATTAGTAAAAGGTAATGCTATTGCAAATGTATCGCAATACATGAATACTATTGGAGCAAACATTCCTCGTGCTTATACAGACATAGGAGAATACCAAGGTGGAATCTATGCTTTTGAATCTTACAAACCAACTATGAATGGTGGATTATTTTATAATGCTGATTTAGTTGAAAGTCTAGGTGTAGCAAATCCGACAGAACTATATTTGGCTGGTCAATGGAATTGGTCGACTTTTGAAGCTTGGGCTACTCAAGTCCAGACAGCTTTAGATGGTCAACCAGATGAAATGTATGCTTTAGGCGGAATGTTGAGTTATTATGCTAAGTTTATGATAACTTTAAATGGCGGAACTTTAGTTAACAAACAATCAGGTCGAGTTGGTTTTGCTCAAACACCTGCATTGGAAACATATAACTTCTTGACAACTTTATGGGAAAAAGGTTTATTTGAACTCAGTCCTCAATATGATGCGGGAAGTCCATTATGGATGAGCGGTAAAGTAGCTATGCATCCTGGAGATCTTTGGTTTGTAAGTGCTGATAACCGTTGGGGAAGTATACCTTTTGAATTAGGATTTGTACCGTATCCTGTTTCAGATAGTTTCACTGGAGATTACTCATCACCAATTAGCGGGGTTGCTGTTATGGCTTTAGCAAGCGGAATGTCTTCAGAAAGACAAGAATTGGTGTTTAGAGTTTGGAACGCACTTCAACTATGGAAAACCAGTGAAGAATCTGATGAAGATTTTGAATTGACACTGATGACTAAGTTCGACAAGCAAATCTATGTTGATGCATACCTATCAGTTTATGATAAGGTTTATCTAGATATCACAGATGCAATAGGTATTAGTGCATATAGTGAAAATGGATGGGTAAGAAATATTAATTTAGCAATAAGAGAAGGAACTTCAAGAACAGTTGTTGATACTATAAAGCCTATATATGAAACGGCTTTGGATGATTATTTAGGCAACTAAGTCAACCCCGCATCTTTGTGCGGGGTTTCAAAACAGATTATGACTTAAGGAGTTTATACAATGAAGAAATTTTATTTATTTTTAATCGTATTTTTCAGTTTGTTTAGCGGATTTATTGTAATAGATGCTCTATGGTTGAGTAATAATCATAACTTTTTGAGCTTCAATGTCGAAACTAATGATAATTCACAGATTGATGAACTATCATATTTTAGTATGTCGGATTATTATCAATATATTGAAAGTCACAATAATTACTTTCCAAGGAATGTCAATATCACAATAGCTGCTTTGGATTACGAAGAAATAATTGGAACATATGAAGAGTTTAGTGATTTTCAAGAAGTAGATAACGTTTTGCTTACTGGGGAAGATAGTACGATAACTTGGAATTTTGATATACCAGAATCTGGTTTATATAATCTAATACTAGATTATTATCCTTATTCTGGAAAAAGTTCTAATATTGAAAGGAAACTCTACATAAATGGTGTAGTTCCTTTTAGTAATGCTCAAAATATGACTTTTCATCGGATTTGGGGAAATGCAACAGATGTAATAAGTGACATTAATGGCAATGACATTAGACCTTCTCAAATAGAATTGCCTAAATGGAATAGTGAGTATTTTAAGGATCACATTGGCTATATCAATGAACCATATGCTTTTTATTTTGGAGAAGGTGAAAACACTATATCATTAGAAGCGATTAGAGAACCTTTGATGATTAAAAGTATCAGAATAATCAGTGTTAAAGAACAAGTCAATTATGCAGAATATATTGCAATGTACAGCGATGAAGAAATCATTAACAACGATCCGATTTTTATTCAGGCTGAAAATCATCTTCACAGTTCTTCACCGACGTTATATCCTTTAAATGATAGAACAAGCTTGAAAACAATGCCAAGTAGTCCTAATCTAATTAAGTTAAATACAATTGGCGGGAATAATTGGCGGGTTTCTGGTGACTCAATTGTTTGGGAATTTCAAGTTCCAGAGAGCGGATTATATAATATATCGTTAAGGGTGAAGCAAAGATTAGCTTCGGGAATGAATGTTTATAGAAATATTTATATAAATGATGAGATACCCTTCCAAGAGATGAAAAACTTCGCCTTTATCTATCAAGGTGATTGGAGAATTCAAACTTTAGGTACTCCAGATCAGGCATTCTTGTTTTATCTTGAAGAAGGAACACATACTCTTAAAATGGAAGTTTCATTGGGATTATATGGACCAATAATTGGACAAGTTCAAACAACTATCAATAATCTCAATAAGCTTTATCGAGAGATTTTAGTTTATACAGGCCCAGAACCTGATCAGTTCAGGGATTATCAATTAACAGAAAGAATCAACAATTTAATTGAAAGAATAACTAATGAAAGAGATAGCTTAAAAGAAATCCAAGCATCAATTATCTCGATTGCAGGAACAAAAAGTGAAAAGACCGGTATTTTAGATACAGTCATTTTACAATTAGATGACTTTATTGAAAAGCCAAGAAAAATACACACACAATTATTGACTTTTAGTTCAAACATATCGTCTCTAGGAACTCTGGTTTTACTGCTGAGTGCACAACCTCTTGAAATTGATTACTTTATGATTCATTCACCAGAGTCAACACTTCCAAGGGCAAGAGAAACATTTATTCAAGGAACCTGGTTTAGTTTCCGTTCTTTCTTATCGACTTTTACAACTGATTATTCTAGTTTAGGAGAAACAAATCAATCTGATGCTACTACTTCGATTGAAGTATGGTTATCAATTGGTAGAGACCAAGCAAATGTTTTAAGAAAAATGATAGATGAATCATTTACCCCTAATTATCAGATTCGAGTAGATTTAAAATTGGTCGATGGAGGAGTTTTATTGCCAGCTACACTTGCTAATGTAGGACCTGATATAGCTATGGGACTTGGTAATAGTATCCCTGTTAACTACGCGATGAGAAGTGCGGTTTATGATATATCACAGTTTCCTGATTTTGAAGAGATAACTGAAAGATTCAAGGATAGCGCAATGGTGCCTTTTGAGTATGAAGGAGGTTATTATGCCTTACCAGAACAACAGGTATTTTTGATGATGTTTTATCGAAAAGACATATTTGAGGAATTGAATCTTACCCCTCCTAACACGTGGGATGAAGTAATCACTTTGATACCGGACTTACAAAAGCATAACCTTGAGTTTTATTTGCCAGTACCAATTACTGAAGGTGCGGTGATGAATTTACCTCCTAATCCGATATACTCCACCCTTTTCTATCAAAACGATGGAGAATTCTATATAGATGGTAATCGCAAAAGTGGATTTAATGAAGGCAAAGGAGCTGAAGTATTTGAAACGTGGACTCAGTTTTACACTGATTACTCTTTCCCTGTCCAAGCAAATTTTGTCAATAGATTTAGAAGTGGCCAAATGCCAATAGGAATCACTTATTATAATGTTTATAATACTTTATCAGTTTTTGCGCCAGAGATAAGAGGTAAGTGGGATTTCCTACCTGTTCCAGGAACAATTAGCAGTGATGGCTTTGGTAATGAAACAATAAGAAGAGAAACTGTCTCTACAGGAACAGCTACCATGATTATGAATCAAGCAAAGGACAAAGAAGCTGCTTGGGAGTACTTAAAATGGTGGACAAGCACTGAAGTTCAAGTGCAATTTGGTAGAGAAATGGAAGGTATTTTAGGTGCAGCCGCAAGATATCCAACTGCTAATGTTTCGGCTATGAGTCAATTACCTTGGACTGTAGCTGAATACCAAAAATTAGAAGAACAATGGAATTTTGTTAAAGGTATTCCTGAAGTACCAGGTGGATATATGACAGGTCGACATCTCGATAATGCCTTTAGATTGGTCTATAATGAAAGATCAAACCCTCGAGAAACAATTTATGACTATGTTCAGATTATTAATGAAGAAATATTAAAAAAACGACGTGAGTTCGGTTTGGAATAGGAGGTAATAATGGAATCTAATGTAAATGCTACACCAATTCTTAGTAAAAAAGAATTGTTATGGAAAAACATTAAGAAAAGCAAGCACTATTATGTGCTAATGGCTCCTTATGCGATTCTTTTTCTTACCTTTACCATTGTGCCGGTAATCATGTCTTTAGGAATAAGTTTTTCATACTTCAATCTTTTGGAACCACCGAGATTCATAGGATTAGATAACTATATAAAACTTTTCTTGGAAGATGATGTATTCATCATCGCGCTAAGAAATACTTTGATTTTAGCGGTTGTGACTGGCCCGGTTTCATATTTGATGGCTTTTGTTTTTGCTTGGTTAATCAATGAGTTAGGACCAAAACTAAGATCATTCTTGACACTGGTTTTTTATGCACCTAGTATCTCGGGTAATGCATTTTTAATGTGGCTTTTAATCTTCAGTGGTGATGTTCATGGATATGCTAATGCATTTTTAATCCGTTATGGTTTTATTGATAATCCCTTGCAATGGTTGAAAGATCCAGATTATATGTTATTGGTAATTATTATTGTCCAGCTTTGGTTGTCTCTAGGGGTTAGTTTCTTAGCATTTATTGCAGGTTTGCAAAGTGTCGATAGAACCTTGTATGAAGCAGGTGCAGTAGATGGTATTAAAAATCGCTGGCAAGAATTATGGTTTATAACCTTACCTTCAATGAAACCTCAATTAATGTTTGGTGCGGTTATGCAAATTACTACATCTTTGGCGATTGCAGCAGTATCAATGCAGCTCGTCGGATTTCCGAGTGTCCAGTATGCTGGACACACGATTGTAACCCATTTAATTGACTTTGGTACTGTTAGGTATGATTTAGGTTATGCCAGTGCAATTGCTACAGTATTGTTCCTTATCATGATAAGCACGAATCTTATTGTTAGACAAGTGCTAAGAAAGGTGGGGAATTAAATGAAATTTTTGACTAAAACACGTCGGCTTAATCGTAGTTTGGGTGGCGATATATTTTTATTTTCAATTTTACTTATTTTCGGATTTTTCAGTGCATATCCGCTTATTATGACTGCTTCTAATGCCTTTAAACCTTTAGATGAGTTATTCTTGTTCCCACCAAGATTGTTGCCAAGAAACCTTACATTGGAAAATTTTAGAGACTTGTCCGAACTAATCGGGAATAGTTGGGTTCCTTTTAGCAGATACTTTTTTAACACAATTCTAATAACATCTATTGGAACGATAGGACATGTTATCATAGCTTCTATGGCAGCCTTTCCTTTGGCAAAATATAAGTTTCCAGGTCGAGCAATTTTCTTTACTTTGGTCGTATATTCATTGATGTTTGCACCTCAGGTTACTGCTACACCTAATTATATTATTATCTCTGGTATTGGATTAATTGATACTCCAAGTGCAATAATCCTTCCAGCTATTGCATCTAGTTTGGGTTTGTATTTGATGAAGCAATTCATGTCACAAATTCCAGATGAATTAATCGAGTCCGCAAAAATCGATGGTGCAAGTGAGTATCGAATTTTTTTCCAGATTGTTATGCCTTTGGTTAAACCAGCTTGGTTAACACTGATTATTTTATTATTTCAAAGACTCTGGACAACTGATGGTGGAAACTTTATCTTTAGTGAAGAGTTAAAACCAGTGAGTTATGCTTTACGACAGATTGCTCAAGGAACTATTGAAAGAGCCGGAACAATTGCTGCAGTAGCTTTTATCATGATGATTGTACCTGTTACTTTCTTCATATTATCACAATCAAAAGTTGTCGAAACATTCAGTCATTCAGGTATGAAGTAGGAGGAGATGGATATGAAAAAAATCTTAACTTTCCTATTGGTATTATCGTTCATTCCGTTTTTAAAAGGATCGAGTTACATCTATTCTTATTGGGGACATCCAATCCATAGTGCACCTGGTATGAATTTTAAAGCTAACTTTAATTCACAACTTTTAGGTGTAACATTTGTTAACCCAGAAGATTTGATGGTTTATCAAGATAAGATATTTATAGTTGATTCAGGAGCTAGATCTTTAGTTGTTCTTACTTCAGACTTTGATAAGCTAGAAGAGATCACATCATTTGATTATACTCAAGATTATCTAGATAAATTGATCTCTTTAGGAATAACTGATGAAACAAGTTTGACGTTGAATGGACCAAAAGGTGTTTTTGTTACTGATGAAGGTGTATTTATAACCGATACCAAGAATTATCGTATTGTTAAACTAAATCATGATTATCAAGTAATTGATACTTTTTCTGATATAGATGACCCAACTTTTGAAGAAATTCTTTTTGAACCTTTGAAGATAACTGTAGATCCATCAGGAAGAATGTATGTGATTGCCAATAATGTTTATGAAGGAATTTTAGAGATTAACTCAGATGGTTCTTTTAATCGCTATAC
>Ga0334890_1000504_pt1 | contig 68555 bp, 64 predicted proteins | sample GraSluR1_MG_3_FD_207220 | JGI IMG/M metagenome (GOLD analysis project Ga0334890, IMG submission 207220) | Sludge microbial communities from methane-producing bioreactor in Wageningen University, Netherlands - Granular Sludge_31_08-R1 | ecosystem: Engineered > Bioreactor > Anaerobic >... | reverse complement strand
GGACTACGGGAAAAAGATCCTGAAGGGTGTTATGTGCTGTTAGAAGATGATGTTCTGGTCGGTTACTCATTTGCCAAAACTATGGGGCAAGAGGGTTTTTTAGGTCCCTTAGGCCTTCACCCATCACATCATGGTCAGGGATGGGGTAAAAAACTCATTAAACATAGTTTAGATTATCTTAAACGTCAATGCAAGGTTATTGGATTGGAGGTGCGTCCAGATATTGGAGATAACGTTGGGCTGTACCATAAACTTGGATTTCATTCTTCATACCCCTCATTGATTCTAGAAGTTCCCAAGATGTTCCAATGCAATAAAGAAATATCCTCACCAAATGCATCTGAGAATGAATCAAAAAGTTATGATATTGAACTATTCTCCGAATTGTCTGCAGATAGAAAAAAACTATTTTTAAATAAAATTGAAATCTGGACAAAGCAGAATTTAAGTGGATTAAGTTTTAAGAACGATCTAGATTTGATTAATCATGGTGGGGGAGATATTATTATTATAAGTCAAGATAATGGGCTATTGGGGGTTTTTGCCCATTATCCGGTTGTTTTTCCTCAGTTATGGGGGGTTATAAAGGCAGATAATTGCCAGAAAGAGATTTTGATGGCAGGGTTGAATTTTTATCGTGAGAATAATCCTCAAAGTGAGTTTTTAATTAGTGTAAACTCCCGATATAATGATTTAGTTGATCTACTCATTGAAGAGGGGTGTAAAGTAATAAAAAGTGTGAATAGAATGCTTTTAGATGGTTTTGAGGGCGAATATAATGAAAAGAGCCCTGATTTTGTAATGCGTGCCTGGCATGCTTAAAATTTTTTCGGAGTTTAGGAAGGGCATTATTAAAAAAATGGCTTATTTATGACTAATTATTTTATTTTGAAGAATTCCAATTCCCTCAATATTCACTTCAGCCACATCACCAACGTGCATGGGTCCCACACCGGGAGGAGTGCCAGTAGCAATCACATCACCTGCTTTTAGGGTCATGATGTGGGATATAAAGCTTATCAATTCTTCAACCGGGAAAATCATGTTTTTAGTGTTGGAATTTTGCTTGACTGCGCCGTTAACTTTCATGCTGATCTTCTGATTAGATGGATCCGTATCAGTCTCTATCCAAGGTCCCAAAGGGCAGAAAGTGTCAAAACTCTTTGCACGAGTCCACTGACCATCTTTTTGCTGCAAATCACGGGCAGTAACATCGTTAAGAGCAGTATAACCTGCAACAAAATCTAATGCATCCTCAAGATCAACAAAACGGGCTTCACGTCCAATAACCACGGCCAGTTCTGCTTCATAGTCCACCTGTTGAGAATGATATGGATATATGATACTGTCCCTATGGCCAATTATAGTGGTTGAGGGTTTTATAAACAGTACAGGTTCATCAGGTAGGTCCATGTTCAGTTCTTCGGCGTGGTCACGATAATTCAAACCTACACATACCACTTTGCTTGGCTGGACTGGTGGAAGAATCTTTATTTCTTCCAGAGAGTGGAAATCCTTTCTTTTAAGATCATCAAGGGGTGATTGTGCTGCTTCTAAGATAGAATGCCTTATTTCAACCATTCCGCCGTTGATAATTACTCCGGTTTTCTCTACACCCTCTTTTTTAAATCTCAGAAGTTTCATTTATCCCACCCTCGCCAATTGGATTATAAATCTGTTAATCATTGTTTAAATGATTCTTTCAATGGGAACCACCAGAATATCCCTGGCTCCAATCTTTTTCAAACGATTAACTACCTGAAATACTTCATGCTCATTTACCACTGCGTGAACTGCCACCACACCATTATCAGAGAGCACTTGGGAGACTGTGGGTCCGGTCATCCCAGGCATGGCACGTTTAACTTCAACCAGGACTTCCTCATCCACATTCATCATCACCAATTTTTTCCCCTCAGCATCGAGAACACCCTTTATCCCAACACGGATTTCTTCCATTTTTTCATTTTTTTCCTTATAACTCACAGGGTTAGCTATAAGATGTACAGAACTTTCTAAAATGGTGTCTACCATCTGTAGATGATTCATTTTAAGAGTTGTTCCAGTGCTGGTCAGATCGGCTATAAGATCTGAAACTCCAATAAAAGGGGCTATTTCTGTTGAACCACTGAGCTGGACTATTTTAACTGGTATTCCTTTACTTTCAAGATATTTTCTTGTGAGGTGGGGGAATTCAGTGGCCACAATAGAATCCTTTTTAATATCTGAGAGTTTTTTAATGTCTGATTCTTCAGGAGCAGCCAGTACTAATCTTGATTTTCCGAAATTCAGATCTTCCAGGATCTTTACATTAGCTTCTTTCTCTTCAATCAAATCCAGGCCGGTCATTCCCAGGTCAGCAGCACCATCGGCAACGAATTCAGGAATATCCGCGGCACGAGTGAACATAACACTAATTTGGTTATCATAGGTATCCGAAAAAAGTTTACGATTAACTGTGTCCTTCAATCCGATCCCTGCCTTGGATAGGAGCTCCACAGCAGGGTCACTTATCCTTCCCTTGGATGGAAGGGCTATTTTTATTCCCATTAAAAAATCCTCCTGAACTCATGTTAAATTAAAAACTTTAAGTGAGTGCATATAAATTTATTAGTTGCATTAAAACATTAAAGTGTAAAAGATGATTTGTGTAATCTGTGGTGTAAAGTGTTAACAACTAGATTCACAGAGTCTAATGCACATATTTAATGTTATTTTCCCCAATCTTATATAGATAGGTGGTCCAATGGAAACCCAGACTATTCTCATAAAAAACAGTACCATCATTGGTGAAGATGTTCGAAGAGGATCAGTACTTATCGAAGACGATAAAATCGTTGACATAACGCGTAAAGGTTCAACCGGTGCAGATGAAGTTATCGATGCTGAGGGTAAGGTTTTAATCCCAGGCCTAGTGAACACTCACACCCATCTTTCCATGAGCCTCATGAGGGGCCTGGCTGATGATTTACCCCTAGATATATGGTTAAATGATCATATATGGCCAGTGGAAGCACATCTAGAGGGAGAACACTGCTATGTTGGTGCCCTTCTGTCTGCACTGGAGATGATCAAATCAGGAACTACAACCTGTAATGACATGTATTTCTTTATGGATGAAGTTGCCCAGGCCATTGATGAATCTGGGATCAGGGGACTTCTATGTCATGGGATGATAGACTTATTTGATGAGGATAAAAGGAAGGAAGAATACAAGGAAACCCTGCGCATCATAGAAAAATGTCATAACACTGCTGATGGAAGAATCCAAGTAGCACTGGGGCCTCACACTCCTTACACATGTTCAACTGAACTTTTAAACTGGGTTCGGGAAACAGCCGACGAAAAAGGGCTTAAAATTCATATTCATGTTTCAGAAACTGAGAAAGAAGTTGAAGACAGTTTAAATGATCGTAAAAAAAGACCTTTTGAGTATTTAGAGGATATTAATTTTTTAGGCCCAGATGTTATAGCAGCCCACTCGGTCTGGTTGTCTGGTGCTGAGATAGCTTTAATTAAAGATAACAACGTTAAGATATCCCATAATCCATTGAGTAACATGAAATTAGCATCAGGAATATCGCCAGTTTCAGATATGCTGGCTAATGATGTATGTGTGTCTCTGGGAACTGATGGAGTTGCATCTAACAACAATCTGGATCTCTTCCAGGAGATGAAAACAGCCAGCCTACTTCAAAAAGTGCGCACTCTAGATCCAACGGTTCTCCCTGCAAATAAAATGCTTGAAATGGCCACCATAAATGGTGCAACTGCTCTGGGTATGGAAGAAGAGATAGGGACAATTGAAGTTGGGAAGAAAGCCGATTTAATCCTGGTGGACATGAAAAAGCCCCATCTGTCCCCTTATCGAAATCCTATCTCTCATCTGGCCTACTCGGCAGAAGGATCCGATGTGAGCACCGTCATATGTGATGGTGAGGTTTTAATGCGCGAACGGGAAGTTCTGATCATGGATGAGGCTGAAGTGATTGAGATGGCTGAAAACGCAGCAGAAGACCTGATTTCAAAGTCTTAACATTTAAAAGCCAAATATGGCGAAATTAGTTCCTAAATACAAAAAAGGGGATAATATTATCTTAATAATGTGATTTTTAGCAAGGTGATTTATAATGGCTCATAACGGAATTTTAACACTTTTTGACATTGATGGAACTTTGGTCCGCGGAGCCCGTTGTCATTACATGGCATTTGTACACGCGGTAAGTAAGTTCTATGGTATGGAAGAGGATATCAGTGGCATAAACTATGCCGGGAAAACTGACCCTCAAATACTTCGAGAAGTCCTGGAACTGGGTGGAGTGCCTGAAAAACTTATTAATGAAAATTTCCAGGATTGTCTGGATTACATGATTCAAGACTATACTGCCAATGTTCATCGGGAGAATGTTATGGCATTAAGTGGCGTAAATAAACTTTTAGATAAATTAAAAAACAATAATGTGTTGTTAGGACTTACAACAGGCAATTTAGAACCAATAGCATATGCTAAACTTGAAAGAGCTGGCATTGATGATTATTTTTCCTTCGGAGGTTTTGGAAGTGATAGTCCTAAAAGGCCCTGTCTGGTGGAAAAGGCCCTTGAACGTGCCCGCAAACTACATGGATACCAAGGTGATCAGATATTTGTTATTGGAGATACTCCTCGTGATGTGGAAGCAGCGAAACCATTTAATCTTTCCACTATTGCTGTGGCTACAGGCAGTTATTCAACCCAAGAACTTGAAAAAACCGGAGCAGATCATGTTCTGGAAAGTTTAACTGACACTGATACCGTAATGAAAATAATCAATAAAAACTAATTCAGAGCCACTTATAATGTTTCTTGCGATATGAAGTCCATTTTTCAGGGCCATACTCCCTGATAAGATCTAAATTATCTTCAATAAAATGGAATTGCTTAAGTTTTCCAAGTAAATTGCAGTTTTTATAGTCTGAGCATTCCCAGCAACCATCATATTTCTTCTTTTCAACACATTCTCTAATTTCACAATCCTTTTTACACCCACCTTGCGTGCATAGTGCTTTGCATTCTAATTTCCCAAGTTCTCCCAACATTTCTTCAAATTGAGGATAATTTTTATAGAGAAGATTGCTTTCAGATTTCAGTTCTGCATATTTTTTAAACTTTAACTCTTTTAAAAGATGGTCTAACTCGTAAATAAGTTGGAATAATCTCTGATTACTGGGAATACAATCCTTACAGTAGAGGCCACAGTAGGCGGTGTATTTTTTATCTTCCATTTAATCAAATCCATCATTTATTCCTTTAAAGCCCCTTAAGAAGTCTTTAGTTCCATATGTTGGTAATGGAGATTATATTAAAATATACTAAATTTCAATATCCAATAAATTGGTAATTTTTTTCTTTAGTTCCATAAATTCGGGGTTGGTTCGGTTACGAATCCTCGGTAACTTAATATTAAAAGTTTTCAGTATTTTCCCAGGGTTTCGACTAAGAACGACCACTCGATCAGCCAGAAAAACAGCTTCGTCCACATTGTGGGTAACAAAAATCACAGTTTTTTGTTCGTCTCCCCATATTCTCACTAGTTCTTCCTGTAACTTGTGCCGGGTATTCACATCAAGCGCAGAGAATGGTTCATCCATTAAAAGCACATTAGGGTTGTTAACCAAGGAACGGGCGATTGCTACCCTTTGCTTCATACCTCCAGATAATTCCCGTGGGTAACTCTTCTCGTACTGGGATAAACCCACCATTTTCAAATATTCCCTGGCTTTATGGTATATTTCTTCTTTGTTAAGTCCCTCAACCTCTAATCCGAAGGCAACATTATCCAGAACATCACGCCAGGGGAATAAAGAGTATTGTTGGAAGACGTAACCCCTTTCTCGACTGGGGCCTGATATCTCATTGCCACTCTCCATAATCTGGCCACTGGTAGGGAAGTCCAGGCCAGCAATCATCCGGAGTAGAGTGGTTTTACCACAACCGGATGGGCCCACTATACACAGGAATTCTCCTTTATTCACATTTAAGCTAATGTTTTCGAGGATTGTCTTTTCTTCCTCTTCATGGGTAAACCTTTTTTCCACATTTTCCAGGTTTATCACCAGCTCACCTCCTTTTCTACTCTGCTAAAGAGGTAATCAGCACTTAACCCGATAATTCCGATGATTAACATTCCAACTATGGCACTACCAGTGTCTAACATGCTTGTTGACGTGAAGATAAGATATCCAAGGCCACTGTTTGATCCGATCATCTCTGCAGCCACGGTACACATTAATCCAACGCCCACACCAACTTTCAACCCAGTGATAATGCTGGGTAAGGAGGCAGGAATCACCACTTTCCGCAGTGCCTGGCTGGGACTAGCCCCTAGGGTGTAAGAAGATTCTAATAAGACTTTATCCACTCTTTTAACTCCATCCATGGTGTTTATGAGGATGGGGAAAACACTGCCCACAAATATGATGAAAATTGCTGATTCCAGTCCCACACCAAACCATAAAATTGCAAATGGTATCCATGCTATGGGGGGAATGGGCCGGAGAATACCCATTAACAGGCTTGAAAGATCTTTAAAGGTCTTTGACCAGCCCATAAGAATTCCTAAAGGGATGCCTATCAATGCTGAAACTGCCAAACCCAAAACAACTCTCATCAATGTCAGACTTGTATCTGAAAATAACTGACCATTCATTAAAAGTGATTCAAAAGACTCAAAGACCTCAGATGGGCTGGGAAGAAAATAGGAAGGTATGAGTCCGGTGAAAGTGGTTAGGATTGCCCAGACCACAATCACGGAAACCGGTAATATAAGTGATATGATTATTTTTCTCATGAGAAACACCAGACATTTAACCTAAAAATTCAGTGTTGAATATATCATCAGATGTAAGGCTTTTATTCAAATATCCCATTTGGTTTTCAATTTTAACTAATTCTAGAACTTTATCCTGGAACGACTTATCTATTCTTGAAACAAACATAATGTGCTGTAATGATAGGTGCTCTACATCGAGGTTGGTGGTCAACTCCTGATTAAGAATGTTCGCAGTCTCATTCGGATGATTATTTACGTATTTAGTGGTGTTATCATGGATTTCAAGGAATTTATCCAATTTTTCAGGGTGATTTTCAATGTATTCTTCTCTGGTGATTATCACACAGCAGGGATGGTCTTTAATAATGTCTTCTGAGTAGATCAACACTTCCCCTATATTTTGGTAGGGCGCCATGGACACGAATGGTTCGTAAGAGATGTATGCATCAACTTTACGAGCTGCAAGGGATGAGGGAATATTAAAAACATTCATTGATATTATATTCACATCTTTTAGGGTTATATTATATTTTTCGAGTTCATATTGCAATAAAACCTGTTGAATAGAGCTTACACCTGGACTGGCTATGTTTTTACCAATTAAATCAGCAGGACTGGTGATAGTAGAGTTTGGTTGAACTACAATTCCACTACCTTCCAGGTTAACAGCTCCCACTACCTTGATGGGGACTCCTTTACTTATTCCCTGCATGGTGGGGGTTATCCCAACATATCCAATATCCAAATCTCCGCTGGCCACAGCATCTACAATGTTAGATCCGGCGCTTATTTGAACAGTTTGAACGTTTAAACCATTTTTTTCATACAATTTATTGTGTTTAGCCACCAGAAGCGCTGCACTGTGATCGGTTGGTAGGTATCCTACTTTAATCACATCAGAGTTCTCTGGGATAACAAGGGTGAAAATTGCCACAGCTAACAGTAAAAAAAGGACAAATAATATTAGGATAATGCTATATTTCTTCATAAATCTCACAATAATGGTTTATTGCCATTATTTCTGATATTATTGATATATATTATTATGATCTATTTTTCAATTCAAATTTCGAGATAAATGGTTTTTTAATTCTGGTTTATCGCTTTTCAATCCATTATATTGTGGGCAAAGTAAATTATCAGTAATTATAATTAATCTGGAATCTATATTTAATTAGGCAAATAATAAATACATGCAATGTTTATTAACAGTTAAACTTAATTAGGGGGATTTAGATGACCTACTTCCGGGAAGAAATGGAAACAATGCCTCGAGATGAGTTAGATGCCATGGTGGATGAGCGCATCAGTTATACAGTTAATTATGCTGCTGAAAACTCTCTTTTTTACCGTAAATGGTTTAAGGAGAATAAAATTAATCCTTCTGATATTCGTGAACATGATGATCTTAGGGAATTGCCAATTATTTCTGGAAAAACAGTTCGTGAAAAGCAGCCTCCTGAGACTGATGATTTTGAGTTTAAATGCATCGACTGGAATGATGTTTTCACCATTCACGAAACCAGTGGGACCAGTGGAACTCCCAAATCATTCTTTTTAACCTGGGAAGATTGGAACCGATATGCTGAGAAATATGCTAGGTCATTTGTTAGTCAGAATTTCGGTCCAGGGGATAAAGTGGTGGTGTGTGCTTCATATGGTATGAATGTTGGAGCCAATACCATGACTCTTGCCGCCCAAAAAATAGGAATGGCCATAATACCTATGGGTAAATGTACGTTTCCTGTGCGTATTATGAAAAACTACCAGCCTACCGGAATTGTGGGGAGTGTTTTTAAGCTTATCCGTCTGGCCCGACGAATGGAAAAGGAGGGTATAAATCCCAAGGAATCTAGCATAAAACGGCTCATTGCGGGTGGTGAGAGTTTCGCTGAGGAATCAAGGGCCTATGTTGAAAAATTATGGGGAGTACCTGTTTACAACACTTATGGAAGTACTGAGGGTACCATGTGTGGGGAGTGCCATGAAAAGGTTGGTTTGCACGTCCCTGAGGATATGGTGCATTTGGATGTTTACGACCCTCAACTGGAGGGTTTTGTGCCAGAAGGGGAGTGTGGAAGGATAGTTTTAACCACATTACTTCCTCCGGGCGGTAAAACTGGTACTTTACTTCTAAATTATGACACAGAGGATACCACCGTAGTGGTAAGTCGGGATAAATGTTCCTGTGGCCGCACCCATATGCGTATTCTCAATCCAGAAAGAGAGGCTGAAACAGTATGGGTAATGGGAGCTCCATTTAACCGGGTTGACATTGAAAAAGGTGTTTTTCAGGAGGAAAACATGGATTATTTAACTGGTGAGTATGAGGCATTCCTCTATGGTGATGAGGAGGAAGTTACACTCAGGGTGAGTATGGAATGTCATGATACCAAAAACTGCCACCACGAACCAGTTCAGGAGAACTTCTTAAAATCTTTCCTCCAGTACAAACCCACCCTATCTGAAGCACACCAGGATGGTAGTTTTAATATCCACTTCAATTTTACTGGACCTGGGGGTCTTGAATTTTATAAGATCAGGGGCCGACCCAAACGTTTAGTTGATCGTCGGTGAGAGAATAATGGATGAAATATTGAATCCATTTTTTCTTTAAATTTATTTTGATTTTCCATCCACTTTTTGGTCAAGATAAACTGTTGACATATGTAGTTGTATTTTAAAACCTTTAAAAAAAGCAAAAATTTCATTCTAAATCATTTATTGGGACTTTGAACTTCTAAAATCTGTATAGAATTAGTAGGACAGTTCGTCTGACAATCCAAACACCCGCAACATCCCTCACTATCTATCTGACATTTTAGATCGACTACCGAAATGTTATCCATCAGGCAAACATCCACGCAAACACCACAACCAATACAAGTATCTCCCACAACTGCCCGAAATTTTTGTTCAACCAGGATTCCCACGATAGTACGAGTATTATCAACATCACCAGTTAGGGAGTAGGTTAAATATAAGAAATCATGGTTGCAGCAACTGGTAATTGATTCTGCGACTTCAATTGAGCTCCATGAAAGATTTCTGCCGTTTAAATAATGAGAAACTGTGGAACGATCCATTCCGAGCTTTTTAGCAATATCTTTCTGGAAATAGCCCTGTTCTCTGAGCTTCACCGCTGCTAAGTACTTTAATCCAGATGCAATATGTTTCGGCATTCTCCCACCATGTGTAATAATTACACATTGTCTCTGTTTAATATTTATAGATTGCTACTGGCAAGCAACAGTCAGCCCTAAACACATAACCAAAAAAAGTTAGTATTTGGGCTAAAACATGAAAATCAATACTCTATAAATTTTATTAATCGTTAATGAAGTTAATAACACGGATTAGGCTTTAGAACAAGATTATCCACGCCTAAAATAAATTCTTTATTTTGTTCTTTAATATAATTATAGGGCTGGTTAGTAAATGATTCATATACAATGGCAGGCACGCCATGGTTGATCAGTGGAATGGTAGTGAATTCAGTGCTGCTCGGGTTAGGTGCAACAAAATAGGGAACACCATTAATAATATTGGTTATGTTATGGGCTATGTCTAAAGAAGCACCTTCCTCTATAGGGGCAAACAGGAAAACTTTTTTAGAGTACTCTCCATCAGTCCCATGGACATCAATAGCTAAGTCGAATTTTTCCCTGGCAACATCAGGAACCACATACTTATTGGATAGTAATTGCCCATTCATACGACCAATGGAAAAATCATCACTATAACTTGTTACATTAATATAATAGAGGTAGTAACAGTTTTTAAAATCGGTTGATTTTTCTTTGACATTCTCCACAACAGCCTCGTGGGCGTAGTGTTCACGAGGATGTTGTCCCACAATATAAGCAACTTTAACCGGTGAAGTGGAGTTACCATAAGGACCTTCCTTCACCACAAAACCATAAGACTCATTCCCCAACACGTCTCTGGTGACTGGTTGTATGTAGGGAGTTTCTTCCACAGAATAAACGTTATATATGGGCATTATTACTATTAAAAATAGGCAAAAGGATGTAAAAACGCCTAAAATTAGCTTATGATGTTTATGGGTTTGTATTCTATGTTTGAATTTATCTATCAAACTCTTTAAAGCCTTGAACTTCGCCTTCAATGAACCGCCTCATTGACGAATTTCTATCCGAAAAACTATATAAATCATACTAGCCTTTCATGAAATTGAATTTAAAAGTGGTTAGTAAACTTTTTTAAAAATTCGTATTTCACTATTAATAGGATATCTGTTTGTTAAAAATAGATTAATGGTGAAATGGTAAATTAATGGTCTAAAGAGACACATTAATTCCATTTTCCTGAAGGTACTCTTTAACTTCTTTAACACTTAACAGCCGGTAATGGAAGACCGAAGCCGCCAATAGTATGGATGCACCGCCTTCTGTAACGGCTTCTTTAAAATCAGAAAGTTTTCCAGCACCACCAGATGCAATCACGGGTAAATCTACTGCACTTGAAATGGTTCGAGTGAATTCCAGGTCATAGCCATCCTGTGTTCCATCCCCATCCATACTGGTGGGCAATATAACTCCTGCACCAAGTTCCTGACATTTAGCAGCCCATTCGGCAGCGTCTATGCCTGTTGTTTTAGTGCCACCTGCCACTACCACTTCAAATCCTGAAGGCATGTCCTTGTTACGACAACCATCGATGGCCACTGTAATCCTTTCTTTCCCATATTCGTCTGATGCTTCCTGGATGAGGTCCGGATTTTTCACAACAGCACTGTTCATGGAAACATTATCTGCACCGGCATCCAAAGTCAGTTTAATATCCTCAAGATTGGAAATTCCACCCCCAACTGTGAGGGGAATCTCAATAACAGAGGATACATTTTCAACCCATTTCAGGCGAGTTTTACGGTTTTCAAGTGTGGCAGCAATGTCCAGCATGGCCAGTTCATCAGCACCTTCTTCCTGGTATAATGCTGCGCTTTCAACCGGGTCTCCGGCATCCTTTAAATCCACAAAATGAACCCCTTTCACTACACGACCATCTTTCATATCCAGACATGGCATAATTTTCACAGTTGACATAACTCAATCTCCTTTATTCCTATGCATATGGTTATTATCATAACAGTTCTATACAGTTCTATACAGTTCTATAATTACAGTTCTATAAAAAATCTACAGCACAAGCAAGAAATGTAATTTGATTGAATTAGTTTTGTATAAAAAACTACAATACAATGTGGTAAATCAGCATGTTAAACGCAGAAACATATTTAACTCCCCAGAAAGGGATCGGGGGGCAAATAAGAACTAAAAATGAAGATTTTTATGTGGAAGAAATTCCAATAACCAATCCGAGTGGGGAAGGGCCAAACACATGGCTTTGGATTGAGAAGGAAGGTCGAAACACATTAGATGTTGTTTTAGACATTGCTCGAGAGCTTGGAATAAATAGGAAACAGATGGGATTTGCTGGAATGAAGGATAAATCAGCTGTCACTAGGCAATGGATATGTGTAAGTAATAAAACTCCTGAAGAGTTACAGGAACTCGGAGACAAACTTCACCATGTAAAGATAATAGATGTAATTCCCAATCAGAAGAAATTACGAATAGGACAACTGGTTGGAAATAAGTTCCGGCTGATGATAAGGGAAGTGGAAGATCCAGACTCAGCAGTCCAAAGGGCAGAAGAAATCTTAGAACAGTTGAAAAAGAGAGGAGTGCCCAATTATTATGGGTATCAACGTTTTGGGAAGAACCGTCCCAACACTCACCTGGTGGGCAAAGCCCTAATCAAAGGAGGAGTGAAATCAGCCGTGGATCGTTACATCGGACACCCCTACGATACTGAACCAAGGCATATCCAGGAAGCGCGGATGTTGTATGAAGATGGTGAACTTGAAGAGGCCCTGGAGTCCATGCCCAGTGGTATGCGGTATGAGAAAATGATGTTGCGCATGCTCCTTAAAGAAAAGAAAAAGAAAGAAGAACTGGATGAAAAATCATATATACTGGCACTTAAAAGCCTACCCAAACCATTAAGCAGGATGTTTGTCCACGCATACCAATCATACCTGTTCAACCGTGCAGTAAGTGAGCGCACAAAACTGGGAATAGATCAATACATTGAAGGGGACATTCTAATTGACAATGAAGAACATCTTATCCACGAATTCGGCCTAGAAGAAATAGGTGAAAGGATAAAAGAATTCCAAGCCCACCCTTCAGCTCCCCTGTTCGGTAGTAAAGTGCCCCTTGCTGGTGGTAAACTGGGAGAAATGGAACAAAAGATACTGGAGGAAGAGGATCTTAAACTGAAAGATTTTATGGTGTCAAAAATGCCTAAACTGGGAAGTCATGGTATTCGCCGTTCAATCAGGTTCAAAATATGGGATGTTTCCGCTGAAAAAACTGAAGATGGAGTGATTGTAGGATTTTCCATTCCCAAGGGTTCTTACGCAACCAGTGTTTTAAGAGAGGTTATGAAGAAAGATGTATATTAGGTAGAGATTTCCCTATTTTACTTCTCACACGCTCTTACCAAACCCACATTAAAGATCATATTGATATGATCAGTTGCCCTCCATATTGGGGGGTGCCCCCTCATTTAAATTTTCAAAAAACACATTTCAATACATATTAAATTTTAAAACGTTTTTTAATTTCCTTTTTAGCTGTTTCTTCTATGATATTACCTTTTTTCTTTTTCTTACCTTTATTTTTACCCTGTTTTGCAGCTTCTTTCATAGCTTTTTTAGCCACTGAATCCAATAATCCCATTAAATCCCTCCATAGTCCTATTATTCTTCAGCATATGTTTCAGGATTTTCATCAAACTCTTTTTTACATCCTGGGGCACAGAAGTAGTACTTCTTACCCTTATATTCACTCACAAATTTAGCAGTCTTCTCATCAACATCCATTTTACATATTGGATCTACAGCCATGAATCTCACCCCCAGATATTCATATGTTCATTATTGGTCTAATGTTTTATCATTTTATTTGCAGGAGGCACATATCCCTTTAAAAGGAGTGATAAAGTCACAATAGTCACAGAAGATAGTGTCATTGCCAGTCCCGCATATTCCGGACGAAAAGTAATGCCAAAAGTGGGGTAAAGTAAGCCTGCGGCCACAGGTATTAGAATCATGTTGTAAGCAAACGCCCAGAAGAGATTCAGCTTGATACGCCCCATAACTTTCTTCGATAATTGCAGTCCAGCTACAGCATCCAAAAGGTTATCCTTAATAAGCACAATTTCACCACTTTCAATGGCCACATCAGTTCCACTGCCAATGGCAATCCCCACGTCTGCCTGGGCAAGTGCAGGAGCATCGTTAATCCCATCACCCACAAAGGCCACCACTTCACCTTTCTCCTGAAGCCTTTTAACTTCAGCAGACTTATCTCCTGGCAAAACTTCCGCCAAAACATTGTCTATGCTGATATCACGTGCAATAGCATTAGCCGTCCTCTTATTATCACCAGTAATCATAGCCACGTTTAAACCTATCCTTTTCAGTTCGGAAATAGCCTTAGAGGCGTCAGTTTTCAGAGTATCAGATATTCCGAGAACACCTACTAAATCATCTCCTGAAGCCACTAAAACTACGGTTTTTCCTTTTTCTTCTATCTTAGAAATTATCTCCTCATCAGAACTGGATATTGGGATATTATTATCTTCAACCAGGATTCTGTTCCCGATTATAATCTTTTTATCATTTAAATCTGCAGATACACCTTTTCCAGGGAAAGTATCGAAGTTCTCTGACTCATTTAATTTGATGTCATTATCCTTGGCTTTGGTAACTATGGCCTGTCCCAGAGGATGCTGTGAATTTTTCTCCACACTAGCAGCAATCTGCAACAATGTTCGGTCGTCTGTTTTTATCCCAAATATGTCATTAACCTCGGGTTTGCCCTTTGTAAGAGTTCCTGTCTTGTCAAAAAGGATGGTTGTTAATTTTCCTGACATCTCAAGAGCCTCACCATCTTTAACCAGTATTCCCAGTTCAGCACCACGCCCAATACCCACTGTCACTGCTGTGGGCGTGGCCAGGCCAAGGGCACATGGACAGGCTACAACCAGGATGGATATCAAAACAGTGAGTCCAAAAAGGATGGTACTTCCCAAAATGAAATACCAAACTATAAAGGATACAATGGCAATGGTCAGAACAGTGGGGATGAAATAACTAACTGCCTGGTCAGCAATCCTCTGAACCGGTGGTTTAGACCCCTGAGCTGATTCTACTAATTTAATAATCTGGGCCAGAACAGTATCTTTGCCGATTTTTTCAGAACGAAACTTTAAAACCCCATTCTGGTTAATGGTTCCTCCAACCACCGAAGAACCAGCAATTTTAAGGTTAGGGATGGGTTCGCCAGTGATCATGGACTCATCAACATAACTTTCACCAGAAACTACCTTACCGTCTACTGGGATCCTTTCACCAGGTTTTACTAGTACTATATCCCCCACAACCACATCTTCTGTTGGTATCTGGATCTCAACACTACTATCTCCTTCATCACGGAGTACAGTGGCATTTTTGGCTTGCAATCCCAATAATTTTTTAATGGCCGTCCCTGTTCGTCCCTTGGCACGTGATTCAAGCCATCTTCCAAACATTAGGAATCCGGCAAGCATCAGTGCAGTTTCATAGAACATGAATTCTGGTGTAAGTACAACATTGAATGTTCCCAATATACTGGAGAAGAAAGCAACCCCAATTCCCATTGAATACATTACATCCATGTTAAGAGTACGTATTTGGAGGGAACGATAAGCAGCAGAAAAAATAGGGTAACTAACATAAATAAAAGGGAGAATTGTAACTGCAAGCATGAAATAAGCCATGTTAAAGGGCATCATCACACCAGCATACATTAAAATCATTAGGGGGATGGAAACAGCAAAGGCTACTATAAAACGATTTCTTTTACCTTTAAGATCAGCTTCCCGTAATTTATCTTCCCGATCTCCAGGAATTTCACCTTCCAGGCCCAGATACTCATATCCAAGATTTTCAATGGCGATTTTCATCTCATTTACACTGGTCATCTGGGGATTGTAGGTGACATAAGCTTTTTCAGCAGCAAGGTTAACTGTAACTGCACTGATCCCATCAATTTTTTTAAGAACTCCCTCAATAGCCTGGACACACATGGCGCAGGTCATTCCACCAATTTTGATGATGGCTTTTTCATTCACCACACCATAACCTGCTTCTTCCACAGTATCTTCAAGCTCCTGAAGTTCAACCTTATTTGCATCGTATTCTACAGTGGCTTTCTCAGTGCCAAAGTTTACCTGAGCCTTCGCCACCCCTTCCAACTTATTTAAGGATTTTTCAACGTTAAGTGCACATGAAGCACAGTGCATGCCTGCAATCTTGATTTCTGCCTTGTTTTTAGAATCATCTGCCATAATCAGGTTCCGCCTTCAATTTTTCGTGGTTCTTATATGCTATTCGGAGATTGCTTATCATATCTTAATTATCCATTAATGAGATTATCTAAGGTCTTTGAAAACTTTTCCTTCCTTCATTACCAGCACGATGTTTTCATGACTCCCTAATGATTTAATATCCTTTATTGGGTCGTTTTGACTTATAATCACATCGGCCAGTTTTCCTTTTTCCAGTGTTCCGATTTTCTTGTCCATTCCCACTAGTTCTGCTGCATTTTTAGTACCCGCCTGAATTGCTTCCATGGGGGTCATCCCAATATCGCATAAATATCCCAGTTCCCGCAGGTTCTGACCATGAGGGGCTATTCCACTGTCGGTGCCCATTACAATTTTAACCCCTGCCTGGTAGGCTTTTTTCATACTTTTATGGCTGTTCATGGCCACTTTACGGGCGTCTTCCTGACTAAAATCCGGAAGTTCTCCATCTTCCAGGAGTTCCAGGTTGCTCCAATGTGCCAGTTGTGTGGCTACCAGCCAGGCATCATTTTCCAGTAGAAGCTGTATGCATTCTTCATCAAGATATGTTCCGTGTTCAATGGATTTTATCCCAGCATTCAAAGCGTTTTTAACACCGGAAGATCCATGTGCATGGGCCATGACTGGTAAGTTACGATAGGATGCCTCTTCAACTATTATTCGCAACTCTTCCCTGGTGAACTGGGGATGTTCTGGGCTGTCATTGGCACTTATGACTCCCCCGGTTACCATTACCTTGACAACTTCAGCACCGGCCCTTAAAACTTCTCTAACTCTTTTTCTCACTTCTTCTGGTCCGTCGCAGACTGATTCGGGCAGTCCCGGGTAACTGGTTTTCACGGTTTTACCAGATTTGAGTTGTAAATCGAAATGACCTCCGGTTATGGATAGGGGCATGACACTGATCTGGAGACGGGGACCAATTATCAGACCTTCTTCAACTGCCATTTTCACACCATAATCTGCCATTCCCGCATCTCTTGCAGTGGTGACTCCTGTTTCTAGGGTTTTTTCCAGGTTTCTAACAGCTTCATAGAAATACAGGGATAATGGTGTGTATAGTGGGTTTTCAAAGCGGAAACCATTAAACATCATGTGAACGTGACAGTCAATGAAACCGGGTAGTATGAAACCTCCCTGAGCATCCAAACGTTTAATTTCACCATCTGGAACTTTAACAGAATCTTTCTGGCCAATATCCAGGATTGTCCTGTCTTTTATTAGCACTGCTGCATTTTCTACTGGTTCGCCGCCATTACCATCTATGAGCGTTCCGTTATGGATTAAAAAGTACACTACTTGACACCATCCTCCAATTTATCCCACATGAAAATTAATTGAATGATCTGTTGGTTCTAATTGTTATTTTTTATCTGGGAATAACGTATTGGATAAAAAATGAATTGTTTGATATAAATTAGTATAATCCATTTTTTTCAATGAGTTTATTGATAAAAAGGGATAAATTACCTACTACTATTAATTTTTGCTCTTATTTTAGCAGAGATATGAAATAAAAAAGAAAAAACATATTAAGGATATTATTAAGAAAATTATATGTGGATTTAATAAATTATGGGAGGTGAAAAGCATGGTAGAAGTTAAGTGGATGCCGGTTATCATTGGTATAGTAATTGCATTAATTCTTGGTTTAATAATTGACATGGTTCTTCCGGGATGGGGCATAATTGCTTACATAATTGCGACTGCATATGTTGGTTACAGTGTTGCTGGCGGATATATGAACGGTGCCATCCATGGAGCACTCGTAGGAGTTGTTGCAGCATACTCGCCGGAATCATAGCAATGATTATAGGTGGAGCTTTAGCAGGATTAGCTGGAGTGGGAGTAGGCATATTAGCATTAATAATTGCAGTAATAATTTATGCAATTATCGGCGCTATATGTGGAGCCGTAGGAGCTCTAATTAAAGGAGATGCACCAGCAGTGGAAGTTTAAATAGTTTTTTATTTTTTTATAATTTTTTTATTTTTTTAAATGGAGGTTTAAAAAAATGGAGATCGACTGGGGAGCAGTAATTATTGGATTTATCCTGTCCATAGTTCTGGGAGCTATTTTTGCAGCTATTATTCCTGGAGTGGGCGCATTGTTAGGCTGGTTATTAGCTGGAATGGTTGTCGGATACATGGTAGGGGGAACAGCGGGTAATGGTGCTGCAAATGGAGCAGTTTCAGGTTTATTTGGAGCCATAGTTGTGTCGATATTATTGCTCATTTTCGGAACCCTAATCTTGGGTTTAATCGGATTCGCAGCTGCTACGGCAACTTCATTGATCTTAATCATAGGATCTCTGGGGGTTCTGATTATAATGGCAGTTGGTGGATTAATCGGTGCTTTGATAAAAGGAGAGCCAGGAGCAGTTTAAACCAGGAAAAATTTATTATCATATCTTTTTTATTTTTTTTCACTCATTTTAAGTTCAGTTAAGTTTATTTTTCTCAAATCCAACCATTAATATAGTATCATTTTCATTAATATGAGTAATTAAGAGGATTTATGAAGGCAAAAACCATGATTGATCAAAAAAATATACTTATTGTCACCGCACTTGCAGTTGTACTGGTGTTCTGTTTGGGAATGTTCATACCACTAATTTACATAGGTGTTATAGTCCCTCTTTTGGCAGGAATCCTAGTAGGATACTTAGTAAATAATAGTTTTAAGGTAGGAGCAGTACATGGAGCTCTCGTGGGTCTTTTCACAGCGATAATTTATGTCCTAGTTGTATATGCATATTTTGGATTTTCAGAAAAAATAGTTGTCGGCCTTATTATAATTTATTTAATATTAATCCCAGCATTCATTCTATTTGGTCTTGCAGGGGGGATAATAGGTTTTGTGATAAAAGCAAGTCGGAATAGGGGACAAATACTCAATGAAGATATTTTAGATCAGGATGATGATGAGGAAGATGAAGAACAATAAGAGATGATAAAATGATAGACTGGAGAACAGTTGGAGTTGGATCCATTTTAAACGCGGTGTTATCCATAGTTTTCACGGTTTCATTCTTCCCATTATTCTTTTTAGGACCAATAATTGGTGGACTTGTGGCAACCTATATGGGAAATGGGGAGAAAAAAGATGCCCTGGCAGAAGGTGCATTAACCGGAATCATCGGTGGCTTGATTATTGGAATCCTATTCATCGCCGGATTTGGGGCTCTAAGTGCCATAATCGGATTAATATTTGCTAAAATTGGCATGCTGGCAGGTACCGCAACCCTGATTGCAGGCGTTTTTGTGACGGTGGTTGTGATATTCGTAGGGGGAGTTCTTGGCGCTGTTGGAGGCGTTATCGGTGCTGAAATAAAGGAAAAGGGCCGAGAAGAAGAAGTAGATTCTGATTTTTAATTTATTTTTCCATATTATTTTTTAGACCTTTCTACCAGTGTGATATTTAATATGGTTTTGAATCTTTAAAACGAATTGTGAATTTGGTTCCCTGACTCTGGTCTAATTCGATGGTACCATCTAACTGGTTTATTAGGTTATTTACCAACAGCAAACCCAGAGAATCAACTTTTCGGAAGTTCACACCCTCAGGGAATCCAACACCGTTATCACTAACTACAAGTTCAAAATCATCCTCCGAATCATCTAAACGCTTAAATATGATGGTTAAATCTCCTTTACCCTCCGGAAATGCATATTTGAAACTGTTTGTTATTAGTTCGTTGACTATAAGGCCTAGAGGAATGGCACTGTTCACATCAACTTTAACATTGTCCAATTCTAAGTTTAACTTAATTTCTGGATCTAATGTGTATGTATGGAAAAGTTCTGTGGCCAGTGAACGTAAGTATTCTCCGAATTCAATTTTCCTACCGATTTCAGTCCTATAAAGTCTTTCATGGATCATTGCCATGGATTTTGCCCTGTTTTGACTCTCTTTGAAGATATTCAATGTTTTTTCATCGGTTATATAATGTGATTGTAGATTCAGCAGGCTGGAGATAGTTATTAGATTATTTTTCACACGATGGTGGATCTCTTTTACTAAAATGTCCTTTTCATCCAAAGAGTCTTTTAGCTTGGCTTCTGCTTTTTCATGAGCTATTATCTCCTTTTTCAGCTCATGATTAGTTTTTTCTAATTTTTTGGTGCGTTCTTCCACTAATTCTTCCAAGTGTTCACGGTATTGGTCTCTTTCTTTTTCTGCCTCTTTTAATTGGCTGATATCATTACCCACTAAAACTAATCCTAAAACATCATTTTTAGATGTCTTTATTATGGATGTGGATGTTAAAACTGGCATTTTTTTGCCCTTTTTGTTGGTAAGGATTGTTTCCAGGTTTTCCACGGGTACTGCAGAAGAATCTTCAAAACTTTGTGGAAAGATGAAATTTAAGGTCTGACCTAACAACTTTTCTTCACTGTAACCAGATAATTCAATGGCTTTCAGGTTTACATGGATGATTTTTCCTTCTTCGTCAAGTAAAAAAAGAAAATTTGACATGGTAGAAAGAATCTTATCAGAAATCACTGAAGAAGTTAACTGAGGTAATCGGAATTTCCATATACCATACACAATAGCGGCCAATCCAATGGTCAAGAATAGATTGAGCATACTTGGTGAGGGGATTGAAAATAAGGAAGGAATTAATATTTCAGTAACAATACCCATTATCAGAGGCAAATATATGCCAATGAAGATGTATTTTGCTTGTTGGCGTTTTGTACCTGTAGATTTAAGGTAATAATGCAAAATAAGTATTGCACTCATGATCCCTGATAAAAAAGCCCAGATTATTGCCAGTAAATAGAGTGTTGAGTCGGAAGGTAAGTAAGTCCATCCCCAGTATCCCATTTGCACCCCCAGGGTAAGTTCACTGGTGGTGAGATTCAAAATAGCAAATACAGCAGATGGAAGGTATATAAATATGTATATTATCTTTTTTTCAAGGATATGGAACTTTTCAGTGGCTAGTAGTGCTAGGTGAATGTAAAAAGAAGCAACAAACATCCAGGGGAACGCGACCTTCATCCAAAAGTAAGCTTCTTCATATGTGTTCACGTAACTGAGTTGAAAATCAGTAAATGCCATGTAGCTGATGAAGAAGCTGAAAAGAGCCAAAACTTGATTTAGCTTATTATTAGGGTTGTGGTAATAAATATAGTTCCCTATGAACAGGCAACTAACAGAGATTAGAATGGAGATGATGGCGAAAAGCATCTGAACCTACTCTTGGACAAATTAAATATTTATCATATAAAAAATTCAGGACAAAAAATTATATCATCCCTATGAAGTATACTAACCCTACAAGTATATAATCTAGTTTATATTATCTTTTTTAAAATTCATATGTTTCTTCAGTGATAAATCAATCTTTGAAAAGTATTTATTAGATTTAAATTCTTGGAAAGCCCTAATTTTCAATTTATCTTTTTTATAATCTTGGCATCTGCATCAACTTCCACCAGGTCGCCATCAGTTAGAATTTCGAGAACATCTTCTTCTGGATGGTCTACCATGGGAATGCTGGCCATTATGGCTCCAGTTGCGATTATGGGTTCGGCTTCCATTGCAATGATTGCCTGGGGTGCAGTGTTGTTTTTAGCCATCTGGAAGATCACATAGGAACCAACAGTGGAACCCTTCCCGGATGGAATAACCAGTATTCTACCACTAATATTCTGCTTGTAGAGTTGGTGTCCTCTATCTATAACATTTCCGGTTTTAGGGTCAACACCGCCCAGAAAACTTAATGGTTCGTGGGATAATATTACTTCACCTTTAGCTTTACCCCGAGAAATTTTACGGCACTTGATAATAACAGCAGTCATGATTAATTATTCCTCTTTTTTAGTATAAAAAATAGGGGATAGGTTAAAAAATAAACCTATTTGCACTTATAAATGGTTTAATCATATTAAACAACTCATCATTTGGTCAAACCGTTTCATTCCAGTTCTAACTCAATTCCTCCGATTGTTGGCCTTAAGAAGTTGTATATGAGGGCTGTAATGGCATATATGATGAAAACTAGTATGAAAGTTCCCAAAATGTTCCCGATTAAATATCCAATTGCAAATAATGGTTCTCTTACAGCCAAATACATTAACATCTCAGGAATATAGAATATCAGGTTTAAAATGGTTGTCGCCACGGTTGTCGCCACTGCAAGAATCAATGCTAATGGTATGGGTTTGATTTTTTTGATTTCAAACAGATTATTCTGGATTGATTTAAATTTAAGCCGTATACCTCCTATTTTTGGTGCTAAGAAATTGTACAGTAGTGCCATTAGAGCACTGTAAATGAAGGTGTATATAAAGACCATTATAGGTATTGCAATTACCATTATGATTATTCCGATGATTCCTAGGGCGCCTAAGCCTCCTAATTCTGGTAAAGAACTGGTGGTACTAATGGCTGCAAAGGTAGCACCCTGTAGAGCCAACATCAATATTGGGGCCACTATCAACATTAAAATGAAAGTGTAAATGGTGTATATGATTGAAGCCATCAGGGATAATGGAATTACAGGGATCGATTGAATTTCCTTCATATCGTGTAATTTCAGTTTTATACCTCCCACTCTTGGCACCAGCAAGTTGTAAATGTAGCTCAGCAAGAATGAGAACACAATACTCATTAAAAACGATCCAGTTGGTAAAATTAGAATTACGGCTAAAGCTGATGTTAAAAGTAAACCGATGATTCCGCTGGCGGTTGTTGGCACGAAAATAGCCACCAATCCCAGTACCAGTATCAATATCAATGCATAGATAAGGCCCAGAATTGCTGAAATCGCAGAATTCATCAACGTGAAGGGTACTATAGTTACAGATTTAATTTCTTTAATTTCTTCCATTAAATTTTCCTCCTAATTAATATTAAACGATATTAATATTTATTTTATCTAATTAAGTCATTATTTTTAATATTTTTTTTTAATGTATAAAATGAGCTGTTCCTGTAAATGAAGAATATAAAATAAATAGCACTTTATCTAATTGGTTAAGAAAAATAAAAAAGAGGGGAAAATTATTTTTGAGTTTTTATTCCAGTTCTAGTTTCACTCCACCGATTCTGGGCTGTAGGAAGTTGTAGAATACTGTGGTAAGGGCAACAATAATGAAGTACATAATAAACCATCCAATAGCGTAGGTTATGAGTCCTATTATCGCCACAAGTATGTCTCCGGTCAGTATGCCCATTACGAATCCGTATATTGCGCCTAAAACTAACATTACCACTGATATTGATAGTGCTGCTGGTACTACTGGTATGTTGGTTAGTTCAAATGCAGTTCCTGCTTCGGCAAATATAAGTTTTATTCCACCGACTTTTGGGATCATGAAATTGTAGAAGACTGCGAATAGTGCGTATCCAATGAATGATCCGATGAAAGCAGCTATAGGCATTATGATAATCCAGAACAGTGCCCAAATACCGGATATCGCGCCCATAAGCCCACCAGTAGGCAGTGTTGCGCCGGTAGCATTGGTTGCGTTAGCAGCTACTGAACCAGCGATTGGAATAACTCCGCTGATGAATGAGAGTACTGAGGAACCACCCAGTCCTACGTAAAGACCAGTTATGAATGTTAAAACAACGACTACACAGGAGAGTATGAGAGCAAAAGGTACTACTGGGATTGTTTTAACTTCTTCTCCTTCCATACCTAGTTTTATCCCACCAACTTTGGGTGCTAGGAGGTTATAAATTAACGCCAGGATAAAGGCGTACATTATGTTTAAGAAGAATGATGTTAAAGGCAATAAGATAATGATTGAGAATCCTAATGCGGTCATAAAACCAGCAAATAGGCCTGCTCCAGGTATGAGTGCTGCAAGAGTTCCAAAGGATAGCAATATTAGAATTGCTCCAATGAAAGCTAAAATTGTCTGTATCGATGAAGTCATCAGTGTGAATGGTGCGGCTCTAATGTGTTTTATCTCTTTGATATCGACCATCTTTTTCACCTCCCTTTACGATTGATATAATATTATTTAGGGTCTTAGATTTTTCAGGTTTCGGAAAGCTTTTGCAGGGCTGTTTTGGAGTTGTAGCCTAGTGTTGTGATGAGTCCTGCTAAAAATACAATTAATATGGTGGTTTTTTCTGCTGATTTTGGTGTATATTTGTGTATTTTTTTTAAGTTAAGTCCTGATTTGCATAATTTGAAAAAATCCTCGATCTTTCCACGTATCGGTTTGTATCGTTTCCAATTTTGTATTTTTTGGATCAATATCTTTGTTAAGGTTTTGTATAGTTTTTTAGCTTGAGTTTCAGTCTTTTTATCTTTAAATACCTTTAAGGGGTAGGTTAATTTGTCTTTGAGTTTTTGTAGTTTGAATTGTTCTTTTGGGAAAATTAAAGGAACGATTTTATATTTGGAAATACCTATTTGGTAGTTTTCATATTTGTAATATCCTCTATCGAATATTATGGTGTCTTTGTTTCTTATTATTCGCCTTTTACGGAGGTTTTCCATTATTTCTGTAAATATTTTGGTGTCGTGTGGCGCTCCACTGTGGATTAAAATAGCAACAGGCATTGCAGATTCGTATTCTATGACTATGGTGGCTTTAAATCCTATGTAGAAACCATAGGATGATGCATAACTCCATTTCAGATTTTGTTTTTTTAGGTGTTTTTTAGAGCGATGTTTACGTTTAGTATTATAATCTAAATCCACTGGCGTGGCATCGACAATAAATGTTCGTTTTCCACGTCTTTTGATTGGTTTAGTTTGCATTAATATGCTGTTTGTAATTTTAACGTATGTATCAGGTTTAAATCTTGAGATGAATTCTGAAATTTGAAGTGCGCTAGGCATTTCGTTAATTTGGAAAAATTTCTGCAACTTTTTATCTCTTTTAAGCTCAGAAACAACGAATTCAATAGTTGTATTGAAGAAAATAGCAGTAAATATTATTTTGATTGATAAAATCATCATATTGATGTTTTTAACACCTTTAGAAGCAATTATAGTTCTTGATTTTCTAGAACCGATAATTTTAAATATTTTCTCCAACAAGATATAGTTCGGGTCTTCTTTACTGTAATTTAAGTGGTGCTTCATTTTTATCTCCCAATAAAAATATGTAAGCACTAATACTTAATTTTAACGGTTTAGAAGCCCATTAATTTCCATATAATAAAAATTCAAATGTATTTTTAAAAACAAACGATTCAATAACGCACAAAACATGAGAAATCCGAAGGAAAATACATCTTTCAAAAAGAAAAATCTAAGACCCTAAATATTATTTATAAAAGGTCATATATTAATTTTTCTTTTTTAAATGAGGTAAAAATCAGTAAAATCAGTTAATAATAGATTAAATAGAAATAAATTGGTAATTCATGAAAATAGAAAAAAGTAAAAAAATATATAAAAAATGATTAGGGTTTAGAACCATCTTTCAGATTCATACAGAACATTTTCAACCATCTGAACAGAAGATCCCAGATAAGTGTGGGGATCCATAATCTCTTCCACCTCATCAGGAGTTAAATAGCCGTTAATCTCTTCCTGTCGAAGTACAACATCTTTCAAACTCATATCAAGCTTTTTGGCTTCCAAAGCACACTTCCGCACCATAGCATAAGCAGTCTGCCTTCCCATGCCTCTTCGGGTGAGTTCGGCCATGAAACGTTCGGCCATGATGAGTCCACCAGTAAGATTGAGATTCTTTTCTATGTTTTCAGGGTAGAAAACCAGTTTTTCCATTAATCGTATGGTAAGGTTCAGGATGTAGTCAGTGAGTATTGATGACTCCGGTAACATTATACGTTCCGAAGAAGAGTTGGTAAGATCCCTTTCATGCCATAGTGAATTGTTCTGAAGGGCCGGAGAAGTATAGGCCCTCACTACTCTCGAAACACCACAAATCCTCTCTGCAGTTATGGGATTCATCTTATGGGGCATGGTGCTTGATCCAACCTGCTTTTCAGGGTCAAAACTTTCACCCAACTCCCGAATTTCTGTTCTCTGCAGATTCCGAATTTCCAGGGCCATTTTATCCAGGGTACTGGCCAGATTGGCCAGATCCATAATATATTCGGCATGATTATCCCGTTGCACCACCTGGTTGGATATGAGAACTGGTTGAAGTCCCAGGACTTCAGAAACCTTAAAGTGCACTTCCAATCCTTCTTCACCCAGAGCGGCACTGGTTCCCACAGCACCAGTCATCATACCAACACACAGCCTTGCTTCACATTCCTCCAGACGGTCATACTGCCGGTGCAGTTCATCAGCCCAAAGAGCGAATTTCATTCCATAAGTGGTGGGGAGGGCGTGCTGTCCATGAGTTCTGCCAATACAGACAGTTTTTTTATGTTCATCGGCCAGTTTCAGGACTATCCCGGCCAGACGTTTCACTTTCTCCTGTATTATTTCAATAGATTCCTTAAGTAGCAGTGACTGGGAACTATCAATGATGTCGTTGGAGGTGGCACCGAAGTGCACGTATTCTCCAGCATCCCCCTCACAGACTTCGGCTAATGCTTTAACAATTGAGGCAATGTCATGGTTGGTTTCCCTTTCGATTTCATCCACTCTTTCTTTGGTAACATATTTAGTGCTTGCTTTGTTTTTTATTTCCGCTGCAGCTTCTTCGGGAATTATTTTCAGCTTTGCTTCAGCTTCTGCCAGAGCAGCCTCAACTTCCAGCATTTTTTGAAGTTTATTTTCTGCATCCCAGACCTTTTTCATTTCAGGGGTTCCGTAACGAAATTCTATAGGGTGAATAGCCATGTTCAAACTCCTTATTTTCATTAATAATTAGATCATAAAAGCTTCAAATTAAGATCCATAAAAACCATTCCCATAAAACCTTCAATAAAATATGGAAATTTTTTACTCCTTAAACAAAAGATTCGTGATTAGAAAAAGTATGAGGGTTTAAGAATAAGAAAACCTGAGTGCGATGCATAAAACAGCCAGAATAACACTCATGATTACAACCTGTTCTGGGCTAAGTTTAGGTCCTCTGGTTTCCTCTTCAAAGTATCTTACCAGACCAGCACCACTTGGTGGGAGGTATTTTTTTTCTTTCTTTGCCAATTAAATCACCATATGATATTTATTAGTTCTTAACAGAACTTAATGATTTTTATTCATTAAATGAATTCTCTCTATGAATTTCATAAAATTTTATTCATATCTATGTTAACTTCTACCGCCTTATATTTGTAATGGTAACTAATTGGAATATTAATAATCGGTGGGAAAACTCCTTATCAAGTGTTTGAAAAAGTATAAATTACCCCATTGCAATAATAATTAGTAAGGATTAAGTCGTGTTCACCAGAGGCGGTCTCTAAAGGGCGTTATATTTAGTTTGGATGTTTTAAATCTTTTGAAAGACCTAATATTTTGTTTAATTGTTTAACAATAAAATAATAACCAGGGAATTATTATGGGATACTTTGAAACCTTAGAAGAGGAAACTCAACGGGCTTACGATGTTGCCAGGGAAGCCAGGAAGAAAGGTCAGGATATCGAAACCGAACCAGAGATTCCGTTGGCAAAAAACCTAGCAGAACGTGTTGAAGGGCTGGTTGGCCCTTCAGGCATAGCAAAACACATCAAGGAACTTGAAGAGGAAATGTCACGGGAAGAAGTAGCTTTTCATGTGGCTAAAGAGATTGTAACCTCAGATGAAGTGATGAATGCAGACCCTGGAAATAAAGACCAGTATAAAATTAAGGAAGAGGCTGCAGACCAGGCTGTACGGACTGCACTATCCATCCTTACTGAAGGGGTGGTGGCTGCACCACTGGAAGGAATAGACAGAGTTGCAATTAAAAGAAACTTCGACCAGACATGGTATCTGGCAGTATACTTTACAGGACCCATTCGAAGTGCAGGTGGGACTGCATCGGCACTTGCAGTTTTAATTGCAGATTATATAAGAATCAACATGGATTTAAATGCTTATAAACCAACCGAAAGTGAAATCGAACGTTACGTGGAGGAGGCTGAACTTTACGAGTCCGAAGTGACAAACCTGCAGTATTCCCCTTCTCCTGATGAAGTACGCACAGCAGCTCAGAACATATCAGTCGAAGTCACTGGTGAACCCACAGATCAGGTTGAAGTTTCCCACAGGGACTTGGAACGAGTTGAAACCAACCATCTGCGCGGAGGCGCCCTACTGGCACTGGTAGAAGGTGTTATTCAAAAAGCACCGAAGGTATTGAAGTATGCTAAAAAGCTCAAAATAGATGGCTGGGAATGGTTGGATGACCTGTCAAAGACTAAAAAATCAGATAAAGATGATGAAACTGAGAAGGATGCCAAAGATGAAGAACCCAAAGTCGATGATAAATACATGAAAGATATAATTGGCGGCAGGCCAGTATTAGCATATCCACAAGCCAAAGGAGGGTTCCGCTTAAGGTATGGCCGATCCAGAAATACTGGACTTGCAGCAATGGGGGTGCATCCTGCAACCATGGAAATCGTTGAATTTTTGGCAGTTGGAACCCAGATGAAAATTGAAAGACCGGGTAAAGGCAACTGTGTTGTTCCATGTGACAGTATTGATGGTCCAATTGTGAAACTAAGGGATGGGAGTATAGTAAAAGTAGAATCAGTAGAAGAAGCTCGTAAAATCAGACCACAAGTGGTGGAAATAATCTATTTGGGCGACATGCTAGTGGCATTTGGGGAGTTCCTCCGAAACAACCACCAACTTCTCCCTGCTGGTTGGTGCCCAGAATGGTGGATTCAACTTTTAGAAAAATCACCCAAATATGATGAAAGCCAGGAAGAAGAAATCACACAATTTTTGCATGACGATAAAATCAGTTCAAGTATGGCCTTCAGTCTTTCTGAGAAATATGAAATACCATTACATCCGGAATATACTTATTTCTACCATGATGTAACTAAAAAAGATATTAACAGCCTCAGAAAATGGTTATATGAATCGATTGATGATGTTAATATAAATAGTGATTTAGAACTGGAAATAAGCCCTAAAAAGCGTATATTGGAAGTTTTGGGTGTTCCACACCAAGTCAAAGAAGAAAAAATTGTATTAGGGCTAGATGAGGCTTATGCTTTAATCCACACTTTAAAAGAACCATTGGAAACTGAAGGGGATATATCAACTCTAGAGGCATTGAACCAGGTTTCTCCTGTTGAAATAATGGCAAAAGCACCCACATATCTTGGCGGCAGAGTTGGAAGGCCTGAAAAAACCAAGGAAAGGATGATGAAACCAGCACCCCACGCACTTTTCCCAATAGGCATCCACGGAGGAAACAGAAGAAATATCATCGATGCTGCTAAGAAGGGAAGTATAACAGTTGAAATTGGCAGATGCAAATGTACCAACCCTGAATGTGGTGTGGGTTCAATGCAGGCTATCTGCCCAGTTTGTGGGTCACGCACAGTGCCCAGTAGCTCTGGAAAGAAACGAATAAACCTGGCTAATCTCCTGAGGAAAGCATACCAGAACTCAGGAGTACGGAAACTGGATGAGATCAAAGGAGTGCAGGGAATGATATCCGAAGATAAATTCCCAGAACCCCTGGAAAAAGGCATACTCCGGGCAAAAAACGGAGTTTACACTTTTAAAGATGCTACAATTCGACATGACTCCACAGATTTGCCACTCACTCATTTCATACCCAAAGAGATAGGTGTAACTCCCAAAAAACTGAGAGAACTGGGATATACTCATGATATCAATGGTGAAGAACTGGAAAATGATGATCAGGTTGTTGAACTCCAAATACAGGATCTGGTAATTTCCGAAGCATGTGCCGAGTACCTTATGAGAGTATCCCATTTCATCGATGATCTACTGAAACAATTCTACCAAATGGAGCCCTATTACCAGGTTAAAACCAAGGAAGACCTGGTAGGACATCTGGCAGTTGGCCTGGCGCCCCACACATCAGCTGGTGTTCTGGGACGTATTTTAGGCTTTACCAAGGCCGCAGCATGTTACGCCCACCCCTTCTTCCACTCAGCCAAACGAAGGAACTGTGACAGTGACGAAGACTCTGTAATGCTGCTTATGGATGCATTACTAAACTTTTCAAAGGTTTACCTGCCAAGCAGCAGGGGAGGACGAATGGACGCACCTCTGGTTCTCTCTTCCAGGATAGATCCTGAGGAAATCGATGATGAATCCCATAACCTGGACACCATGGAGATACTACCCCTGGAACTCTTCCAAAAAACTATGGAAAATGCAAAACCCTCTGACGTAGTGGATTTGGTGGATAATGTCCAAAAAAGACTGGGTAAGGATGAACAATACCATGGGCTGATCTATTCTCATGAAACATCCAGCATCCACCAGGGGCCCAAGGTATGCCTATACAAAACACTGCCCACCATGAAAGAGAAAGTTGATGGACAGATCAAACTGGCTGAAAAGATACGGGCGGTTGACCAGAAAGGAGTGGTGGAAGGAGTCCTGAATTCTCATTTCCTACCTGACATGGCCGGGAATATAAGGGCGTTCGCCAGGCAGAAAGTACGATGCACAAAGTGTAACAAAAAATACCGGCGAATACCCTTAAGCGGAGAATGCACGTGTGGTGGGAACCTGATACTCAGCATATCCAAGGGATCAGTAACTAAGTATCTTGAAATATCCAAGGAATTAGCTGGAAGATACCCCATAGATCCTTACCTGGTTCAGAGAATTGAACTCATTGAGTCGGGTATAAACTCCCTCTTTGAAAGTGACCGATCCAAGCAGAGTTCACTTGATGTGTTCTTGTAGAAATATTGTTGGAGTATAGATAGAGTTATCACTAAAATAGTGGGGAAGCTAAACAGTTTTGTTTATCAGAACAGTTTGGATAAACGAAACTATTTTATAACATACAAATAGAAATAAAATGTGAGTTAAAAACCCATTTATACGGGGGTTGAGGGGAAAATTATTATTATTGTAATATTAATTCTAAAGGCGGAGGATGTGTAAAGGATGAAGGAAGCTCGTATTATTGCGGCCATACCTACTAAGGCGGAAAATTGTGTTTTAAAAAACAATGGAATATTCGAAAAGTTCAGTCACGAAAAGATATTAAAATCCTGCCTCATGGCAGGCGCTCCTTTATGGGCAGCGGAGAAAATATCATCTCAAGCAGCTACCGCTGCTTACGATGGTGTAACCACCAAGGAACTCAAAATGTGGGTATATGATTCCTTGAAGCGCGTGGACACTGAGATAGCTGACAAATACTTGAAGAGTAATCAATTAAGAGTTCGTACATCCAGGGATACTATTGAAAGTTTTGACAAGGCCAAGATCGAGAAAACACTGATTGTGGAAACCGGAGCATCGCCGGAACTTGCTGATAAAATTTCCACCGAAGTATGGAAAGAAGTTAGAAAACTGGACGTGGAATATCTCACCGCACCGATGCTTAGGGAAATGGTAAACACCAAATTAGTGGAACACGGCCTGGAAACATACAGACGACGTTACACTAGATTGGGGATACCAGTTTATAACATTACCAATCTCATAGAGAACGGGAGCCGGGACAACGCTAACATGATACACAACCCGGAAACTGTACATAAATATGTGGCTGATGAGGCCCTTAAACAATACGCACTCCTACACATACTTCCTAATGAATTAGCAGACGCCCATATGGGTGGTGACATCCATGTACACGATCTGGAATTCTTTGCTGGCCGACCACTGAATTGTCTGCAGCATGATCTACGATTATTCATTAAACACGGGTTGAAGGTAGATGGAACTGGAGACCACACCAGCGTGGCTGGACCACCAAACCATATTGAAACCCTGATGAACCATTCTGGAGAAATAATGCTAGCAGCACAGCAGAACATGAGTGGTGGCCAGGCAATGTGTCTTTGGAACGTTTTCGTCGCACCCTTCGCCAGAGGATTGCCCTATGAGAAGGTGAAACAAGCAGTGCAGATGTTCATATACAACCTGAACATGGCCTATGCTGCTCGGGGAAGTCAGGTACCATTTACCAGCATAAATATGGAATTTGGCGTTCCAGACTTCCTGAAGGATGTTGAAGCCTATGGGCCTAAAGGCAAACTGGCAGGGGTATACGGTGATTTCGAAGAAGAAACTCGCATGTTACAGAGGGCGTTCACCGAAACCTTACTGGCTGGAGACTCCGATGGAAAACCACACTTGTTCCCTAACACAATATACGTTTTAAGAGATGAAATCCTCAAGGATGAATATGCTGAGGATTTAGCCCTTGTCCACGAATTATCTGCCAAATACGGTAGTGCCTACTTCGTGAACATGTTACCTGACTATCGGGGTAACCTATCCAACTACATGGGCTGCCGTACCAGTTTAGGGGATAACTGGACTGGAGACTGGGAACAGGACTGCATGAGGACAGGAAACCTGGCATACGTAACTATTAACCTGCCCAGAATTGCATATCAATCAAGGGATGAAGGAGACATCTTCGAATACTTGGATGGTCACCTGCGACTGGCCGAACAAGTTCTCCATCTGCGTAGAGAACAGGCAGTTAACTGTCTAAATGATTACAACCTTTTACCCTTCCTTACTCAGGAAACCGAGGGTGAACGTTACTACCGGGTTGAAAACTCCACTCTATCCTTTGGATTCGTTGGCCTGAATGAGATGCTTCTACATCACTGCGGTGCAGGAATAGATGATGACGATGCCAGAAAACTGGGAATAAAAGTTATAGAATTCATGAACAAGCGGGCCACTGAGTTGAAAGAGGATACCGGGTACAGATGGACAGTTCTGCAGACTCCTGCTGAATCCACTGCTTACAGATTCGCCACTCTGGACCGGGAAAAATTCGGTGATACAACAATCACTCAGGGAGATGAACAAGCCGCCTACTACACTAACAGTAGTCATGTGCCTGTGAACTCTGATGTCAGTTTTGCGGATAAAATCCGTATAGAATCTGAATTCCATCCATTAACCCTCGGAGGACATATCTTCCATGCATTTATGGGAGAATCACACAGCGATCCACAATCACTCATGAGTCTCACTGATAAAATAGCCCGAAAATCTGATATTGGTTTCTGGGCCTACAGTAGCGCCCTCAGCTTCTGCATAAAATGCAAAACCCTGATGAAAGGCTTACAACCCAACTGTGCTACTTGTGGAGAGGAAAAAGAAGTAGAGTGGTACGACCGAATCACAGGATACGTGCAACAAGTAGGACGCTCTAAATCCGCCAGTGGAGGATGGAATCCTGGAAAAATGAAAGAGTTAATGGATAGGAGAAGGTATTAAATACCTTATTATCCTTTTTTATTTTTAAATTCTAATTTCTACTATTTTTTTATCTAATTTTTCATATATTTTTAGATAAGATTAGGAGGGTCCATGCAACCAAGTGATTATAAATTCATGGCCGAAGCAATTAAAGAGGCTAAAAAGAGTTTAAATGAAGGTGGCATTCCTATCGGTGCTGTTCTTGTGAAAGATGGAACTATTATGGGTAGGGGCCACAATAGACTGATCCAGAATGGTTCAACCATTCTTCACGGTGAGATGGACTGTATAGAAAATGCTGGACGCCTTAAAGGCATTGATTATCAGAAATGCACCCTTTACACCACATTATCCCCATGTACTATGTGCTCCGGTACAGTACTACTATATAACATCTCTCGTGTTGTTATAGGTGAGAATACTACATTAATAGGTCCTGAAAAACTACTTAAGGATAATGGGGTTGAAGTTACAGTTATGCAGATAGATGAGTGCAGGGAACTTTTAGAAAAGTTTATTGAAGAAAATAAAGAGAAATGGGAAGCTGAACTGGAGAAAGTTGGTTTTTCTACAGATTGATTATAAATATTTAGATTTCCGCTAATAACATAATACTTTATATATGCAAGTGATGAATCAGATAATTAATAATAGATAAATACGAATGGAGGTATTCTCATGGATATTGGAGATTATTATTCTAGATCTTTCAAGGGATTCACTAACAATCCGAAACTGGCACTACCCACATTATTACAGTATGTAATTTTATTCGTGATCACATTTGTAGCCATGGCATTGTTATTATTTTCAACCCTCGGCACCGAATTTTTGACAACTGGCAAAATTAATGCTAGTTCAACTGATTTTGCTGCTTTAATAATTCCGTTTGGTCTTGTTTACCTTGTTGTGCTTATTTCATCACTGATTATTTCTAGTTATATGTCTGCCGCCACATTGGGAATGTCAAAAAGCATAATAAATGGTGAAAGACCTGATTTGGGTGTGGGATTTAGAAATGGTAATAAACATTTCCTGAAACTCATAGCTGTTCAGCTAATAATGCTTGTTATTTTAATGATTTTTGCTATTCCCATAATAATTGGGGTTATTGTTGACTATGCCTATGGCTTAACACCAGCTTTGACCTTGATCGGTGGTTTGGTCAGTTTAGTATTATGGCTAGTTACGATGGTTCTGTTCATATTCACGTATCAGTCAATTGTGGTGTGCGAAGAATCAGTTATTGGCTCTATAAGAGACAGCATTAAAGTGTTAAGAGAAAACATATTTGACGTAATCATAGTGCTCATAATTAATATAATAATCGCATTATGTATTGGTTTTGTTTTTGGCATTGTAAACTTGGTTTTATCTTTCATACCAATAGTAGGATCTCTTTTAAGCATAATATTACAAGTCATTGTGGCTTGTATAATAAATCCTTTCTTTGCACTGGTTCTAACCTATGTTTACATGGATAAAAATGACTTAATACATCCCCCTAACGAAAATCCAGAACAAATAGATTAACAAATATTTTTTAAACCCAAAAACTTTTTTTTATTTTTCTTTTTTAATCACAAATTTTTTATAAGTATTTTGCATTGAAACCATGTTACAGAGTTATGGGTATTGTCACAGATTCAGATCCGCCTCCAAAGCCATGGCTTATCATGGTATGTCTGCCTGGTCCTCCAGCAACTACTAAAACCACATCTTTAGGTGAGCGGGTAATTCGAACTTTACCTTTGATTATATTCTTTTCATCCAGCACACGACCGCCACGATCAGCTAGAACGGTTAATAAACTGGAATTTTTGTGTATGTATTTCTGAACATCTTTTTTGGACCATCCGTCTTGTTGAATGGTCTCAGCATGCTCAGGGCTCATGATCACCAGAAGTTCACCGGGCACATGGCTGTTATTGCACCCGGCAGTGGTTGCAGTGTGTATTATGGTGTCCAGTAAGTCTTCTGCAGATTGACTGCGATGATCATTGACGTTATGCGGTGATTCTGCAGCTATAACTGTCACCGTACTCTCCTGTGGGTTGAAACCTCGTTCAACATGTAGTGAATCCCACGGATTTTCTTTTTCATTTTCAGCAAAACAGTAACTATATTTGGCAGGAGAACCATGTGTTGCATGATCACCCACACCTGGGATTGCCCCGGCAATGTTAGCAAGACAAAAACGGAGGGCTCTGCCAATAGTTGCATTGGCAAGGTTACCAGGGCCTAAACATCCCACCGTAGCATTCATTCCAATTTCATCAATCAATGGTCCGTTGATAATGGTGCAAATCGATACAGGATGTGTAGTTGCGTTCACCCCTGTCAAGTTAAATTTATCTTCAGAAACAGCTTTTATCATATGTTCCACCACTGGCTGGAAGGAAGGCAGACAACCCGCCATAACTGCATTTATTGCAACTTTTTCGGACGTTGCTTGGCCCATTTTTGGGGGAAGAATAGCTAAAACATCTCCTGAATCGTGATGAGTATAATTTAGGAACCTGTTCACCCTTTCCCTTGTGGGGGGTATTATGGGCAGGCCGTCAGTAAAGCGGTTCTGATAGAACTTCAGACTCACCTTTTCAGGGTCAGGATCGACAAAAAATTCCATATCACTATCTCTGGTAGCACAAAGACTATCATCATTAATTTTCGGTTTTTTACTTCTGTTATTGGGCTTATCATCCATTAAATCGTCTATTGTGCAGCCACAGGAATTTTCATTTACTATTTTTTCATCTTTTTTGGCCATAGTTAGATCCCAAAATTAAGGTATTTGCAGGATGTAAAGAAGATTAGAAACTATTTTAAATGCCTTTTCTTCAACTTCATCATTTCCGAGTCCGGCTATGGGATGTTCTATTTCCAGGATTCTCAGGTCACCCATTCCATGGGATTCAGCCAGTTGTCTGGCGAAGGGTGCAAAATGATCCGAAAAAATGGATATAGTGGGGGTTCCTCTTCGTTCCAAGCGTATAGCATCCAAAACTACCCAGCTGGCACAAGAACCACAGTCTCCCAGGGCTAAAATTGCCAGATCTGATGCGGATGCTTTCATGATTTGCTGATCAGTTGCTGGAGCTCCTGCTGGCTTTTTCACACATAAAAACTCTCTGTTTCCCAGGGATTCTGAAAGAACTTTAAGTATAATACTGGCTCCTGGTTTGGTGTTGTCCACCAGGGAAACCTGATCAAAGTCATAGGGGAGAGGGTTCAAGTTAATCTTCTTCTTTTTAACTTCCCCCACTGGGTTCAAAACATCTTTTTCAGTCAGTTTCACCCTCAAAACAGGTCCCTCCACTCAAATTTTAGTTGTATTATAAAAAGGAAGGTTTTACCTTTTTCATGGATAATGAGATGAAGGTTTTAAGCTTCTTTCCGGAATCTCTTAATGACAAAATCTTTATCCAGGGATAAAACAAATGAAGCTGCTCTGGGGCCCTGTTTTTTCCCGATTATCATTTTGTATATTGCTTGGAACGCCTTTTGTGGTTTCAATCCCAGTTCTTTTAGTATGGTGTACATCTCATCGTGAAGTTCCTGTGAATTGTAGTCGCCATTTTCCAGGATATCTGCCACTTTAAGCAGGAAGAGTTCCTGTTTTTCGTTTATCTCGACTTTTGGCATATTTTTTTGAACATTGAACTTCACAAATTCTGGTGCATAGGTTTCCAACCAGTTTTCCACGTTGATCAACCGGGAGTTTAGTCTTTCCTTCACATCAGCACTTAAATTTCCATATTCAGAACCATCCACATCTGCTGGTAGCTGGGAGTTACGTTCCAGAATCTGGAAGATCTTCTCATGATCATCGGTTATCTGACGGGCAACAGTGAGGAAACGGTAGGATGCCTGGAAGGGCATAGAATCTGAAGGCTTGATCTGGGATACTTCATAGATTTTATTGAGTTTCTCCATTTCTTTCTCAGATGCAGCTTCCTCCATATCATAGAAGATCCGCTCCACACGGTCGTACTGGTCGACAAAATCCAAAAAAGGCATTCCAGGATCAAAATCTTTATGTTTCAGGGGTTTGCTTCGGAATAAGAAATAATTAAGTGTTTCAGGAGCCCCAATCTCCAGCCACTGGCCAGGGGTGAAAAACACACCCTTGGATTTGCTCATGGCATCACCTTTCAGGGTGATCCACTCATAAGGAACAGGATAAGGTGCCCGGTAATTGAATATTTCATCAGATATAACTTTACTCACATCGTAAGACCCACCACTTGCGGCATGGTCTTTTCCAAAGGGTTCGCAGGTCACACCGAAGATCTTCCACCGGGCAGCCCACTCCACCCTCCAAGTGAGTTTACCTTCACCTGATTTAATATCCATCTCACCCTCATGACCACACTGACACTTGTAAAAAACTGTGTCGCCCTGATAATCATGGGCGGTGGTGGTGTTCACCCGACCACATTCACTGCAAATGGGATTGTAGGGTAACCAGTCAGATTTCAGGGGATGTTCCCGGTACTGGTTGAATATCTCCCTGATCCTGGGAGCCCTTTCCAGTGACTTTTTAATGTAATCATTATAAACTCCGTCGTGATACATTTTAAAACCAGAATAGGTTTCAAGTTCTATTCCAAAGACGGGTAAGGTTTCCAGGAATGGTTTCTGGAAGTGTTCCACGAAATTTTCACAACAACCCTCAGGACAGGGTATCTGGGAGTAAGGAACACCTAAATATTCTTCATAAGATTCAGGGAGAGGATAAGGAACTTTACGTAGGGGGTCATGGTCATCAGCTATCCAGATGGTTTTGGCATTTTCACCAAGTTTTTTCAGGGATTTACCCACTGCGTTAGCTATAAAAACGTCACATGAATTCCCGATGTGTATGGAGCCAGATATGGAAGTTCCACTGGCTACCACGTGTTGATCCACGTCCCAGTTAGTCAGATCAGATGCAATTCGTTCAGTCCAATGTTTCAATCAATTCACCTTCTATAAAAATAAAAATGGGGGTTAATGGGTTAAAATAAATAAAAATGGATGAATTTTATTCGAACACGTTAGTTGGGGCTTCATCCAGCCATTCATTCACGATTTTAATAGCACAGTAACTTCCACACATGGTGCAAGTGTCAGGGTCTTCTGGGGGTCGGTTATCTCTAATGGCGCGGGCATCATTAGGGCAGATAGAAGCATCATACTGGGCTTCCCAGTTCAGTTTCTTCCGGGCATTGGCCATTTCCAGATCCTTTTCACCGTTGTGAATTCCTTTTGCCATGTCCCCTACATAGGCTCCTATTCGACTGGCGATAACTCCCATTTTCACGTCTTCTGGTCCGGGTAGGGCTAAGTGTTCTGCGGGTGTAACATAGCAGATGAAATCTGCTCCTGCAGCAGCAGACTGGGATGCACCTATGGATGAAACAATGTGGTCGTAGGCGGGTGCTATGTCAGTCACGATAGGTCCTAACATGTAGAATGGAGCACCACGACATAGTTTTTTCTGTATGGTGACGTTGGCCTGAATTTCGTTTAATGGTATGTGGCCTGGACCTTCCACAATGGTCTGAACTCCTACTTCTCGGGCACGGTCAATTAATTCTCCAAGTATTATGAGTTCTTGAACCCCTGCACGGTCTGTGGCATCGGCAATTGCTCCTGCTCTCATGGCGTTGGCCATGGACATCACAAAGTCGTATTCCTTGGCGATCTCAAGGATGTAATCATAATTTTTATACAGTGGATTTTCAATTTCGTTTTCCACCATCCAGGCAGATACTAATGCTCCTCCACGGCTTACCAGTCCACCTTCACGTCCCTGCCTCTTGAGACGTTTGAGGGTTTCCATATTCACACTGCAGTGAATGGCCATAAAGTCTATCCCGTCTTTGGCCTGTTTCTCTATGGCTTTGAACATTACATCTTCGTCCATGTATATAGCTGCACCCTTCTCACGGATGGTTTCAAAGGCAGCTTGGTACACAGGTACACTGCCCACGGGGATGTCAGATATTTTTAGAATTCTTCTTCGGATCTCGTCCAGGTCTCCACCAACAGAAAGTTCCATCAATGTATCAGCGTTATTGGCCATGGCAACTTTGGCCTTTTTTTCTTCCATATCAAAATCACATATATCTGTGGATGTCCCGATAGTGGCGTTGACTTTTGTCCGGAGTCCGGATCCAATACCAACGGCTTTTACTTCCCGTCCAGTGTTACTGGGGATGGCAATGGTACCATGGGCTACAGATTTTCGGATGAATTCAACGTCGACGTTTTCCGCTTCTGCGACGGATTTCATTTCAGCGGTTACTATCCCTTTTCTTGCATCGTCCATTTGTGTCATAGAATCACCGTGTAAGCTTTACTTTAGTAAGCATAGTCTAGTTACAGTATTTCCTAAGTTGTATACAGCACCTTACTAAATGTATTAATGTTAATCTTAATTTGTTTTTATATTCCCCATAAAAATAGATAGTGGTTTTAGTCTAATGGTAGGATCATTTTTGATTTTTGAAAAAGGTGAAAAAACAATTAATGGATAGAAATATCATTTTCTATTCATTCATCCGTTCATGAACCATTTTAAGGTTGGGAACGTTGGTCTGACATCCTTCTGCTTCCACCACAAATGAAGATACAGCAGAAGCCAGTTTGCCACAGTATAATAATGATTCGCCTTCCAAGTATGATTTAAGGAACCCTGCTCGATAAGAGTCCCCAGCACCCGTGGGGTCTACTGGGTCACGCTTTAAAGCATTTACCTTAATTGTTTCATCAGAATATATGACACTACCATTTATACCCCTGGTTTCAACCACAATTGATGGGCCAAATCTTCTTAATTCATCCACGTCCATCTTCAAATTATTTAAGATACGTTCTATTTCGTGATGGTTTCCGAAAAGAATATCTGAGACTTTCAAAACCTCGAAAAGATCCTGGGAGGAGTACATGTGCAAGTCCTGTCCCGGATCGAAAGATATGGTTTTTCCTTCTTCTCTGGCAAATCTCCCGCATTTCAAGTTAAATGAAGGGTCACCTGTGGCTAAATGAACTGATCTGGTATTTTTTATGGCATCATAGGGAACTTCAGATTCTTTAAATTTGGCTGCAGCTCCCCAGTAAAAGTAAAAGATCTGATCATGATTACGGTCAGTTAAGACGAATGCGGTGGGAGTTTTATCATCTTCAACCACTATCATATCCAGGATGTTGATATTATTATTTTCTAGGCGTTTTTGATAATCAGATCCATGAAAATCCCCTCCAACTGCAGATACTAGGGAAGATTTAAGTCCTAATGATGATGCAACTACTGCAACGTTAGCTGCAGCACCTCCATGAAATGTTCGCATCTTATTTATGGCAGTGGAAGAATTGGGCATGGGAAATTCGTTAACCTGGATTATATAATCCAGTGCCGTGTGTCCAATAGTTAATAAATCTCTTTTTTCCCTCAATCAATCACCTGCCATATTTTTCTATTTTAAGATTATTTAAGATTACTGATTTTAAGGGTTATATGATTGAATGATTTTAAATTCTCATCATAATCCTTTTGTTCTAGTCAATTCTCTTAAAACCCCATTTTTCAATTATTTCCTGCCCTCTACCCAAGATAAATTCTAAGAAATCCTCCAGATGGGGGTTAGGATTCCATAGGACCATACTGATAATGTGCATAGTGTCATCAGCAAGAAGACCCGAACCTGTAGTAATACCAGATATGAAACTGTTATTTAGGAAGGTATACAGATCATCATTACCACTAACCATCTTCAACGCATTTTGGGGTGAACTGCACAACTCAACTATTTCATAATCTATTCTCAACTGATCTAATGTGTTCCAGGCCAGCCTTTGGGCTGAATGGGGAATTTCAACGAATTTACTGCCATTAAGTTCCTGAACAGTCTCCGGTAATTCATCCGAACCAGAAACTAGCACCAGGTGGTCCCGGGCAATGGGGGTAAAATCTAAGTTATGCATGAATGCATGCACTGGATCATCAAGAAGAAGAACATCTACTAAACCTTTTTTGGCCATTTCAAGGGCAATCAAATCATTCGAACTGTTAATTACAGTTTCAAGGCCGTAATGTTTGGATAAAACATCCATCAAGCCAGTTGAAACTGGCCCTCCGCAAGTGAATGGTATGGATCGTTCTTGAAGTCTATCCTGGTATTGTTGATATTTTACAAGGATCGAAACTCCCTGTGGCGTGAGTCCAGAGCCTGCTCCAGTGGTGTACACTAATTTAAATCCAAGTTTATCTTCAGCGTCTCGAATTCTCCGGTTTAAGACTGCATGTGATATTTTTAGGCTTTTAGCAGCTTCTCTCTGTGACCAGGTTTCTGAGATTTTTTCTAAAGCATCAAAAAGCCGGTATGTGAACTTCACACCATTTATTTCCAGGTTTAATGTGGGTTTAAACTCCATAAGACTCGATTTGTTATTTAAAAATTCCTCTACTGATTTTTTGGTAGTTTCTAATGTTGTACCAGATTACGTGTAGAAATTATATATATCAAACCAGATAGATATACACCACGAAATAATGGTGCTTACGGTGAAACAATTGATTTTAAACGAGGCTATACAAGAAATTATCGATAATGTGCTCTCTGTTTCTGGAGAACTTGACCCGAAGAACATTGAAGAAATGACGGGATTGTTACAGTCATCCAAAAATGTTTTTGTCATGGGATTGGGACGATCTGGGCTAGTGGCCAGGGCTTTTGCCATGCGCCTCATGCACCTTGGAATAAGTGTCTACGTTGTTGGGGAGACTACAACTCCGGCTTTATCTCCTGAAGATTGTCTTTTTGCAATTTCAGGTTCAGGAGAAACATTCAGTATTATCAGTGCCGCGGATATAGCCCATAAAAGAGGAACAAAAATTATTGCTGTGACTTCCTATGTGAACTCCACACTGGGAGAAATGGCAGATTTAGTGGTGCACATTAAGGGGCGAACCAAGATTGATTCTGAAAAGAACTACATCACTCGTCAGATAAATGGAAAACACCAGTCTTTATCTCCTATGGGGACTTTATTTGAGGTTACTAGTCTAATATTCCTTGACGGGTTAATAGCCCAGTTAATGATTCAAATGGGAAAAACAGAAGAGGATATGAAGGCCAGGCACACATTAATAGAGTGAGTCATGATGACCCAACTCACTTTAAACTATTTTATAAGATCAACTGTAATTATATGGTTTGAGCATCGATTGTAAGTGCTCTTTATGTTACTATATGTGAAAACATTTATTAGAAATAATTGAAAATTTTTATCTGGTGATGGGGTTCACCTTTAACCGCTTATTTTATAAGCTGATGACTCCTGTGAAAACTTTTAAGAGGATGAAGCTATGCCCTATAAAATTAGTCTAAACAACATAATATTCAAATACCACCTTAATTCTTATTTTCCCGGAAGGATGATATTCATTCTAAAACCTTCTAAATTACAATTTGGTAACCAGTCTAACTTACAGGTGTTCTAATGGAATTTCAATATGTTGCTTTCAGTGTGGCAATCATCTTATTGCTTGGTTTGTTATCCAGCAAAATATTTATCAGAATTAAGCTACCCGGACTGCTGGGAATGCTTATTGTGGGGATAATAATCGGTCCTTATTGTTTAAATCTCATAGATAAATCAATTTTAGACATATCCGGAGATTTAAGGGCAATAGCATTAATAATAATTCTCTTAAGGGCAGGTTTTGGAATTCATATGGAGAGCTTACGGAGAGTTGGAAGTTCTGCCATTAAAATGAGTTTTATACCAGACATTATGGAAGGCCTTACAGTGATGTTTGTATCCCACTATCTTTTAGGACTGCCCTTGATAGAAGCAGGAATGTTAGGATTTATCATTGCAGCAGTGTCTCCTGCAGTAATAGTCCCTCAAATGCTATCATTTATAAAAAGGAGAATGGGAACCAAGAAAGGAATACCACTTATTATACTCACCGGGGCTTCTGTAGATGATGTGGTTTCCATAACCATTTTTTCAGTATTTTTGGGAATATATGGAGGTCAACAGGTAAACTATATAACGACTATTTTAGGCATACCACTACAGTTTATATTTGGAATTTTATTTGGATTAGTCATTGCCATACTCCTGTTATACCTCTTCAAACATTTCAACATACGCAATACAGAAAAAACACTTATTATTCTCGCATCAGCAATACTTCTAAAAAACATAGGCGATGCATTAAGTAGTATAATACCCATTGCCGCTTTGGTGGGGGTGATGGTTATTGGTTTTGTGATATTAGAAAGAATGCCTGAGCTGGGAATGCAAATTTCAGATCAATTCGACAAGATATGGATATTTGCAGAAATACTCCTTTTTGTACTGGTGGGAGCCCAGGTAAATATTTATTTGGCAGCATCATTTTTAATGGTTGGATTAATCATAATAATAATAGGTTGGATAGCGCGGAGTTGTGGTGTTTATTTATCTTTAATGGGTTCAAATCTTAATTTAAAGGAAAAAATATTCTGTATAATGGCTTACACTCCGAAAGCTACTGTACAGGCAGCTATAGGGGCCATACCTCTTGCTATGGGTGTTGCTTCGGGGCAGCTTATTTTGGCCATAGCAGTAATAGCCATATTATTCACTGCACCTTTGGGGTCATTTGCAGTTAGTATGTATGGGGAAAGGATTTTAGAGCCTGAAAAATAATGATCTTCAGGATAAACTAAACAATTATCCGGTGAGAATGGGTGTAAATATTAAATCTGCCATTTCTCAGGAATCCAACCAGCGTAATACCTGCTTCTTCTCCCATTTTCAACCCTTCCACTGTAGGTGCGGCTTTGGTTACCATGATGGGTATTCCTACATTGGCCAGTTTAACCACACGATCCGGGGGTATTCTGCCACTACACACTAAAAAACTATCAGAAAAATCTATACATTCCTTTAAACCCGCGCCAATAACTTTATCCACAGCCACATGCCTGCTCACATCTTCACGGAGGATAAAATGTTCCTCATCCACCAGTGCCGCTACATGGGTGCCACCAGTTTTGGACCATACTTCTGCTTTTTCAATTAAATGATCATAGGCTTGGAGGATATTCTCTTTTTCAACCTTAAGATCTGATTTTACAAGAGGAATAGCATGATCCCGATGGAACCATCCATCATAACAGGCCAAATCATCATCTTTTACGTTTTTAAAGTCCTTCAAGAAAACTTGGATGGATTCTGAGTTAAACTCAATCCTGCTCACATCCTCCTGAGATTTAATGTACTTTTCATCAAGTAAATAGCCCAGGGTGAAATCTTCAAGGTTATAAGGGCTTAGATAAAACTTTCCCAGTAGTCTCCCATTGACATTTAAATCTATTTTGGTGTCCAGGGCCACCAGATCTTCCACTTCACGGGGCTTATGGTTTACTTTGATAATCCTAGTTTTCTTGAACATTTTACTCATAAAAGGCTCCAAAAAAGAAATCAATGGAATAAAATTTGATTATTATTTTTCTACAATATCATTAACCCATGAAATGGCTGCTGCCACATTGGGAAAACCTATGGTGCTGGTAAGCAGGATTACTGCCTGGTAAACCTCTTCTTCAGTAGCACCATTTTCAATAGCTCTTCTGGTGTGACTGTGAACTCCTCCTTCGGATCTAATAGCTGCAGCTGCCGCCAGTTGAATAAGTTGAACGCTTTTTTCGTCAAGGGGACCTGCATTTCTGACAGATTCTCCCAGTTTACTTAGCGCATCACCATACTCGGGGAATCGTTCTCTAATATTCATGTAATGTTTTGGTAATTTTTTGGACATATCCAACCTCCTAAACTCAATCTTCATATATAATATAATAAGTTTTAGCAGATATATTTTATCATCTTAAACATATCATCACTTATTTATTGATTACAACCACCATTAATTGATTTAATCAAATAATAATCCATGAAAATCAACCATTCTTCTTATCAATATCCATTTATATGAAATAAAATGCTAATAATTAGAAAAGATCATTAACCAGAAATTCCATCCAATATACTGTAATTGGAAAAAGGGAAAAAATACTTTCTGAAGATAAAGAAAGGGATGATATTTAATAATATTTTTTGCTGGGATAGTTTCCTTTTTTTATCGTAATATAGGAAAAACAGAATCTTAATAGCATCAGATTGAATCTATTAATTGAAGGTACATAGGAGTAAATGAAGTATGGATTTTAATAAACAGGTTCAGATGGCCGAAGAAGAATTGAACTTGGTTTATAACAGTGAAAAACCAGTTGTTCTAATAGGTTCAGCTACTTGTGGGCAATCTGCCGGTTCTGAGGAAGTAGCAGCAGCGATTCAGGAAGAATGCATAAAAAATGATATTGAATGTAAACTGGTAAAGGTGGGCTGCATTGGATTATGCTATGCAGAACCCATCATTACGATAATTAAAGCCAATAATCCTCCTGTTTTCTATGGAAATGTCACCCCTAAACTGGCCAAAGAACTGGCCCACGCATATATAGCAGGTGAAGACCCCCTACCTGATTATGCGCTGGGAACAATCGGCCAAGGAAAAATTGAGAATATACCTGATCTATGGACCTTACCAGTTCTAAAACCACAAGTGAGGAGGATCCTCCGCAACTGTGGCTTAATCGACCCACGCAATATAAACCACTACCTGGCCAAAGGTGGCTACAGTGGATTAAACGAAGCCCTGAAAATGGAACCTGAAGATGTCATTGAAAAGGTTAAAGAATCAGGTTTAAGGGGAAGAGGGGGCGCAGGTTTCCCTACGGGTATGAAATGGCAGCTATGTCGGGATGAAGAATCAGACACTAAATACCTGATTTGTAATGCAGATGAAGGAGATCCCGGGGCATTCATGAACCGTTCACTCCTGGAAAGCGATCCTCACTCAATATTAGAAGGAATAGTCATTGCTGCTCATGCCATCGGAGTTGAAGAAGGTTACATATACTGCAGGGCAGAATATCCCCTTGCCTTGAAGACTTTAAAGCATGCCATCTCTCAAATGAAGGACGCAGGATTTCTGGGAGAAAACATCCTGGGTTCCGGATTTAATTTTGACCTGAAAATAAAAGAAGGGGCAGGAGCATTTGTCTGCGGAGAAGAAACAGCCCTCATTGCCTCTATTGAGGGAAAAAGAGGAACTCCCCGCACACGACCACCATTCCCCACCACCGCTGGTTTATGGGGCAAACCCACAGTCATCAATAACGTGGAAACTATGGCCAGTGTCACTTTGGTAATGCAGAAAGGTCCCTCCGAATTCAGTAAAGTAGGATCAGAGGACAGCAAAGGCACTAAAACTTTTTCAATGGTTGGCAACGTTTACCACACTGGATTAATAGAAGTACCCCTGGGAACAACACTAAGAGAAGTAATATTTACCATTGGTGGAGGAGTTGCCGATGGTAAAAAGTTTAAAGCTGTCCAAGTTGGAGGTCCCTCGGGAGGATGCATTCCTAAAGATTTCGTGGACACTCGCATAGATTACAGTTCATTAAACGTTGCAGGAGCTATCATGGGTTCTGGTGGTATGGTTGTTATGGATGAAGACTCCTGTATGGTGGATGTTGCCCACTACTTTTTAAAGTTCACCCAGAATGAGTCCTGTGGCAAATGCGTGCCATGCAGACTGGGAACCAAGCAGATGTTAGACATATTAACTGACATAACTGAAGGAAGAGGCCGAAAAGATGATATAGATCTTCTAAAAAAGCTTTCAGAGGCCATAAAATCTTCATCGCTATGTGGACTTGGTCAGGGATCTCCCAACCCGGTCCTAACCACTTTAAGGTACTTCATGTCGGAATATGAGGCTCATATTAAAGATAAGGTTTGTCCTGCCAACCACTGCAAAGAACTAATATCCTATTTCATAATACCTGAAAAATGCACAGGATGCAGGTTATGCCTTAAATCATGCCCTGCAGAGGCTATAACTGGGGAGAAAAAACAACCTCATATTATTAACCAGGAAAAATGCATAAAATGTGGCACATGCCTTGATTTATGCAGGGGAAAATTTGACTCAATCATAAGGGTGTCTCCACCGATAGAATAGAGAAATTAACCACTTATAATTATTAAATCGAGAAATTATCAATTATACTATAATAAAACGTAAAATATTAGTTTAGAGGCATTTTAATGGATGAAATAAAATTCACTATTGATGGGATACAGGTAAAAGCCCAAAAGGGAGAAACAATTCTCCAGGCTGCCACCAAGAATGGAATATATATTCCTAACCTTTGTTATCATCCCGATCTAAAACCTATGGGTGCCTGTAGGTTGTGTTTGGTTGAAAATGAAGACGGACGCCTGGTCACGTCTTGTGAAACCCTTGTAAAAGAAGGAATGAAAATATCAACTACCAGTAAACGTGTTGAAAGTTCTCGAGAAATGGTGGCACGACTACTTATTGCCAACCACGAATCAGAATGCCTTACCTGTGCCCAGAACAACCAGTGTAAATTACAGGAAATAGCATCCTTTTTTGGAATTGAAATTGAAAATATCACAGATCTAAGACATTCACTCCTAGAAGTGCCTGCCGATGAATCAAACCCCTTTTTTAAACGAGATTTAAAGAAATGCATCTTGTGCGGCATATGTGTAAGAACATGCCGGGATCGTTTAGGGGTCAGTGCCATAGATTTCGGTTTCAGAGGATATGAAACCCGAATCACCACCTTAATGGATGGGCCAATCAAAGAATCAACCTGCGTATCATGTGGAGAATGCGTAGTAGCTTGCCCAGTCGGGGCTCTGGTTCCTAAAGAAAATCAAAAACCCTCAAGAGAAGTAAAAACCACCTGCACATACTGTGGAGTTGGATGTGGACTATACTTGGGTGTTAGGGGTGAAAAAATAATAAGTGCTAGAGGAGATCCAGAACACCCCCTTAGCAAGGGCAATCTCTGTGTGAAAGGAAGATATGGATTTAATTTTGTAAATCATCCTGATAGATTAACCAAACCCCTTATAAAAAAGGATGGGCATTTTAAGGAGTTAGAATGGGATGAAGCTCTGGAATTTGCCGGAAGTAAACTTTCCAATTATAAAGGGGACTCATTTGCAGCCATATCTTCAGCCCGATGCACTAATGAGGAAAATTATCTACTTCAAAAATTCACCAGGCTGGCAATGGGAACAAATAATGTTGATAACTCAGCCCGCTCATGTCACGCCCCTTCAGTAGCAGCCCTGGCTGAAAGTCTGGGAAGTGGGGCTATGAGCAACTCAATAGATGAAATACCACATGCTAAATGTCTCTTCTTAATAGGTACCAACCCCACTGATAGTTACCCAGTTTTAAGTATGAGAATAATGGATGCAGTTAGAAACGGGGCTAAAATAATTGTCGCTGATCCCAGGGACATTGATATTGCTCGGCATGCAGAAATAACCATCCGTCATAACCCTGGAACTGATGTGGCACTGATAATGGGTATGATTAGAGTCATTATTCATGAAGATCTCGTGGACCAAAAATTCATCCAGGAACGTTGTGAGAACTTTGATGCATTGCTGGAATCTCTGGATGAATTCGACCCGAAAACTGTGGAAGAAATAACTGGTGTGAGTATGGATAAAATAGCTGAAGCAGCACGATTATATGCCACAACAGAACCCGCAGCCATATTTTATTCATTGGGAATAACTGAACACTCCCATGGTACTGATAATGTTTTTGCACTGTCTAACCTGGCTTTGTTAACTGGAAACTTTGGTAAACCATATTCTGGGGTTAATCCTATCAGGGGACAGAACAATGTCCAGGGATCTTGTGATATGGGATGTTTACCCGACTCATATCCTGGTTACCAGAAGGTTCTAAACCATGACGTACACCAGAAATTTGAGAAAGCATGGAATTCTGAACTCAGCCCTAAAGTGGGATTGAAGATGCCTGAAATGATGGAAGCTGCCCGAAAAGGCAGAATAAAGGCCATGTACATTATGGGTGAGAACCCCGCCCTTTCTGAACCAGATTCTTTAAATATCATCCGTGCTTTGGAATCAACTGAATTTTTAATTGTGCAGGATCTCTTTATGACAGAAACTGCTCTCAGGGCGGATCTGGTCCTGCCAGCTGCTTCTTTTGCTGAGAAAGATGGTACTTTTGCCAATGCTGACCGAAGAGTTCAAAGAGTGAGGCAGGCCATAAAACCAGTTGGTGATTCCAAACCAGACTGGCAAATAATCGCAGAAATAGCTCAAAAAATGGGAATAGAAGGCTTTGATTATGAAAGTTCTGAGGATGTGGCTGCAGAAATAGCAGGTCTAGCCCCAATATATGGGGGAATGTACTACTCCTGTCTTGAAGAAGACAGTAAACAGTGGCCATGTTATCATGAAGAACACAAAGGAACAGCAATTCTTCATAAGGAACATTTTGCCACTGAAAACGGTAAAGCAAAGTTCATTCCATTAACTTACAGGCAGCCAGCTGAATTACCAGATGAAGAATACCCTCTGGTACTCACTACCGGTCGTAGAATTTTCCATTATCACACCGGTACTATGACTGGTGCAAATGGGGGGCTGAAAGAACTTTATGATCATGATCCAGTGGAAATATGTCCTGAAGATGCTGAAAAACTTGGATTAAATGATGGTGACTGGGTATGGGTGGTTTCTCGCAGGGGAAGAATAAAATCTCCAGTTCTAATAACGGATAGATCACCTAAAGGCTTGGTGTTCATGGCATTCCATTCTCCTGAAACCAAGACCAACCTGATAACCAGTCCGGCCTGTGATCCAGTTACAAAAACTCCTGAATTCAAGTATTGTGCAGTGAGACTTGAAAAATGCACAGAATAGCCTATAAGAAAATTTGAGGAGAGTCCTTAAAAAAATTTCTTATTTAATCAACAACCACCATAATAGGGTTCTCTATTATTGATTGCATCTAAAAATAGATCTTGCAGTTCCATGTCAGATGAACCATTCCTCATGGGATTTATTAGGTCTACAAGATTGTCATTTCTAAGTAAACATGGTTTAAGTTTCCCATCAGGGGTTATTCTGAGTCGGGTGCAGTTTTTACAGAATTCAGTATTGTCCATTGGACGCACTACTTCGATCTCCCCTCCTTCCAGGAAGTACTTTTTCCTATCTTGCATGAAAGCACGCGTCTTAATGTCACTTGCTTTTTCCTTAAGTTCTTCTTCTATGATCTTCATATCATAATAGTATTCATCGAAAAAATCAGTATCAGGGCAGCTTTCAGTTTTTAAAAGCTCAATAATTTGTAGAATAACTCCATTTTCCTTGCAAAAATGGAACATATCCCATATTTCATCATGGTTCAAACCTTTCATCAACACCATATTAACCTTAACTGGGTACAGTCCAACTTCCACTGCCTTTTTTATTCCTCTTTTCACCTGGTCAATGTAGTTACTTTTGGTTATGAATTGATAAGTCTGTGGATTTAGGGTGTCAAAACTTACATTAACTCTGTTCAAACCCACATTTTTAAGTGGAAGAGCATATTTCTCCAGTAATATGCCATTAGTGGTTAGAGAAACATCTTGGAATCCTATTTCTGATATCCTTCTTACAATGTCAATAATATCTTCTCTAATGAGTGGTTCTCCTCCTGATAGTCTGATTTTTTTTATTCCAATATTTTTGGCGATTAAGCAGATTCTTTCTATTTCAGGGGAGTTCATCTCATATTTCTGGGGAATTATGCCATCGTGATGGCAGTAAAAGCAGTTAATATTGCAGCGATTGGTTATGGATATGCGGAGGGAGATAATCGGCCTGTTGAAATTATCAGTCTTTAATTCAGTCATAAAGGTTCAACCATAGTCAAGATTTAATGTTCATTGTTTGAGGTATTTAGTCTTCGAGATTTCTAATCCATAATTCTATTTTTTCATTAATGTTATCGTTTTCTTCTGTTTTCAGAGTGCTTATCATTCCCATGACACTTTTTTTAATAAAATCCTGCACAAAGGGGTTTAAAGGGATTTTTTTACTACCAATGTAAAGTTCGACTTCCTTTAATTTCCGCATTTTGCACTTATCTTCCGATGTTTTCCCCTGTATAATGGCCTTAGACATTTCTATACAGTCTTTATAGCCACATTCACCACAGTCTGCTCCAGGGATAATATCATAACTTCTTTTCTCAACCAGATCAACAATAGAAACCACATCTTCTGGTTTGATCTTGAAAACATCAACATTAGTGATGGTGAAATCATCCTTAACCTCTGTGGTTGAAACTTTAGGATAATTAGATGATTTAAATCCTTCAATTACTATATAATCAAGTTCTGTAATGTTTGAAATATTTTTAAGGATATTTTCCAGGGATAGTTGTTCGTTAACCATGAAAAAGGTGTTTTTTCCTGAACCAACAACCAGTTCTGCTCCTGCTTTGCGGTGTTTCCAAGTATCTTTACCCTCTAAATCAAAGTCATGGTGGGTGTGTTTAATGGTGCCTACTCTGTAACCCCTCTTAACCATTTCCTCAACTATCATGGTTACAAGGGTTGTTTTACCAGTGTTTTTTGTTCCTACCACTGTTAATATCTTCATGATTCCGCCTTTTTTATTAAGATGGTTTTTATTTAGCTTTTAGCATAATTGAGAATATTTCTACATCTTTAACATAATTTGGATACTATTGGTGTTAAAATACAACGAAATGAACATAATTATTTTAGTTGGTCTATTAGTAGTCAAATGTTAATTTCTAGTTTTTTAAATTTTGTGTAGTAAATAATTCTAAGAGGATTTTTAAAAAAAATTAATCAAACTTTTACCATTGCAATGGCTGCTGCTTTAAACCCTATGAATATTTCTTTCCCAAGGTTTAAATTCAACTGTTCCCGGGCATATTCAGTTATATCTACAAATAGACTGGTCTCACCCAAATCTACATTCAACCGGATAAGGTTGTCTTTCAATTCCATGCGGGTAATCTTACCTGGAAAGATGTTACGGACGCTTGATTCCTGGGGTTCTAACATTACAAATATATCATCGGGGCTGATTAAAACCAGTACTTTGTCTCCGATACTGAAATTACCTCTTAAGGGGAGAATAACTTTATTTCCATTTAGATAAATGTTGGCAATTCTATTTTCGGCGTCAATATCCGAAATTTCGCCTTCAATCTCATTAACATCGGCATGCATTTTAAGGATACTATCAACTTTGCGATATTCTCTTAATACTTTTCTACCTTCGTCTGTTAATGTACTTCCGCCACCGCCTCCTTTTCCGCCTCTTTTGGTTGAAACTACTGTTTTATTAAGATCATTTTCTAAGTTTTCAATGTATTTGAGGGCGCTGCGATAGGGTATTTGTGCGTTTTTAGAAGCTAGTGTTATGGATCCACATTCATCAATATACTTTAAAAGTTCGAATTTCTTTTTATTTAGTAATATTATCTTATCATCCAAGTTTAATCTGTATTGTGGCCCATCTTTTGAACTATTCATATATACGCACCCTAAATTTATTTTGTTAACAAACTTATTATATCTATTACATATGTTGACATGCTCTTTTTATCGGAAACATTTTTTATTAAACTATCTTGATATTATGTTTAACTTAGAGAAATGTTAGGAAGATTAACTTTTTTTTTAATCCATTGATATTAGGGTGGTGTTTTTGCATCACTATTTTCAAGTCTCATCGTCATAATTTTAGAACTTTTAATAAAGCGTATGGATAGTATTAAAGCTTAATTTATGTCCAATAAATCCCATAAATATGTGTAATTAATACACACCTGTATATAAAGATGTCGGATTGGTCCTAGTAGGAATGTATAAATATATTAGATGATTTATGTGTAATCAACACACTTAGTGCCAACTATAGATTTTCAAGGAAAAATTCCATTGAAAACAGCAATAAATGTAATATGACAGAGCTTTTGAATTATCAACAATTCAGGATAAATCTTTATAGACTCATATTGGTGCTGTGCGTGTCTTGATTTAGTAATTAATTCCTTTAATGGAGTTAGTTCCTACTACTCAATAGAAATATGGAGGTAAAAAATGGTTTCTAATACGAAAGAAGTCAAAGACTTGGACTTTGATGTAACAAGATCAGCTGACGAAGTTCGGAAGCTGGCTTTCAAAGACGAAGTCTGCATTGGCTGTGGTATCTGTGAAAAAGTATGCCCAGTAGAAGCAATCGAACTCGGTGACATCGGGGCTATAGTCAGAACAGAAGCCGATGAAGCAAAAATATGCGTTGACGAAAACAAATGTGTTCTATGTGGTATGTGCAGTGTTGGATGCCCTGTAGACGCTCTGGAATTCACCATTGATGGTGAATCAATCAAGAACATGGATGTTTATCCACAGTATCTGTCTTCTGCAGAAATCGACGATGAAACATGTATATACTGTAAAGCATGTGAAATGGCATGCCCCAGAGAAGCAATAACCATCGCCCGTGAACTACCAGAAAGAGCCAATCTGGTCACAGGAGAAATCGAAATAGACAAAGATACCTGTATACACTGTGGTATTTGTGAAGAAATGTGTCCTGCTGACGCCATTACCATGGACAGTAAAATACCAACCTCATCTGACCCCACAGTGGCTTCAGACATAAACGTGGACCAAGATAAATGTGTCTACTGTCTGATATGTAAAAAAGCATGTCCAGTTGATGCCATAATGGCAGCATGCAGAACCTGTTCCTATGGGGAATACGACCTGGACCCTGCAGATGCAGAAATCAAAGGAAGCTCATTCATTGATGACGATCTCTGTGTTCGATGTGGATGGTGTGAAGAAATCTGCCCAGTAGACGCTGCCAAAGTTAAAAAACCTTTCAAAGGTGAAGTAACTGTTGACCAGGACAAATGTTCCACTTGCGGTGCCTGTGTGGATATATGCCCATGTGACGTCTACTCTTTCCCTCAACCAGAAGAATCAGGACAAATCGTAGACAAAGTGTTTAAGGATGAAACCTACTGCATCTATTGCGGAGCATGCGAAAACGTCTGCCCAGTAGACGCCATAGAAGTCAAGAGAACCGACGTGGACTACACACCAACCAAGTCCAAGTCATGGAAAAACAAAATGGAATCTCTAAAAACCTAGTTTTGGTGATATATTATGGAACTCAAAGTAGAACAAGATAACTGCCTGGGATGTGGAGTATGTGTTGTTGCCTGCCCGGTTAATGTATCCATCAGTCCCGAAGTATCAGGTGGACACGGATCCAAAACTGAAGAAGTAATTATGATGGTAGAAAACGGAGTAATCAAACTCTTCAGCCCAGAAAAATGCACAAAATGTGGAACATGCCAAATGTTCTGCCCTACAGATGCCATATGGCTGGAATGAGGTGTAAAAATGACTTATATCGAAAAACCCGTCGTTCCTAAAGTTGTTAAATTAGAAGAACCAACAGCCACAGAACGAGAAGTATTAAACATGATGCTGAACACCGGCTCAGACATCTACCAGGGGGCATGCAAAAAAAGAGGTTCCACTTGTAAGGATGAATACCGAAAGGTGTGTGGAGTAGCTTACATGGACCCTAAAGACATGGCAAGATTAGGTGTATCAAACTGGGACACTGTAAAAGTCACCACTGATTGGGGTGAAGTAATAGTTTCTGCAGTACATTCCAGAGACGCACCTCATGAAGGAACCATATTCATACCAAAAGGTCCCTGGGCCAACGTAATAACCAGTCACGAAACCTACTGCTGTTGTGACCCCACCTACAAAGGCATTTACTGCACAGTGGAAACATCAGACGAAGAAGTTTTATTAATGGCTGACCTCATGAGAGCAGTATACAAAAAGTATGTTGTAGACGAAGAAACCATCCCTGAGTTAGAATCACTCGGTGAGATGCCCGTCTACAAGAAGAAATAAGGAGGCCGATTAAAGTGGCATACGAACCACCTGTAACTGATTATGATGAAATCGTTGAAAACGGTACATGCGCCTTTTGTGGATGTAACTGTGACGATTTAGATTTCTTAGTAAAAGATGGGCACGTAGTCGGGGTACGACACGCCTGTCGACTCGGTGCCAGTAAAGTCATGGAGGACATGGATCAAAGGCTTCTGGTCCCCATGATAAGGGATGAAAACGGTGAACTACAGGAAGTTGATTGGGACACCGCCCTGGATAAAGCAGCCGAGCTCATAGCTAACGCAGTCCGACCTATATTCTACGGATGGAGTGAAACATCCATTGAAACCATGAAACACGGTATACGACTAGGGGAATTAGTAGGAGCAGTCCTTGACAACCAGGCAACCATCTGTCACGGACCATCTCTACAAGCAGTACAAAACGTAGGATACCCCGTCGCTACCTTGGGAGAAATTAAAAACCGTGCAGACATGATTGTTTACACTGGAAGTAACCCAATGAACTCCCACCCTCGACACCTTTCTCGATACAGTACCTTCCCCCGAGGATGGTTCAGACAAAGGGGCAGATTCGACCGTACACTGGTTACTATGGATCCCAAGTACAGTGACACTGCTAAAATGTCTGACATATGGATTGGTTTTGAGCAAAACGGAGACTATGGATTCTACAATGCAATAAGGGCAGCTTTAAGGGGAAAAGAAATTGATCAGGACTTTGTTTCTGGCATACCAAAAGAAGACATAATGGAATTAGCCGAAGCAATGAAAAACGTTCAGTTCGGAGCATTATACTTCGGTTTAGGTCTGACCCACACACTCTCCAAGCAGAGAAACATTGATATGGCCATTGAAATGTTAGCCGACCTTAACAAATACACCAAATGGGTGTTAACTCCTATGAGAGGACACTTCAATGTGAACGGATTCAATATCTTCATGGCCTATGAAATGGGATTCCCATATGGTGTGGACTTCTGCCGAGGATACCCAAGATACATGAACGGAGAAACCAACACTATAGACCTATTAACCCGGAAAGAATGTGACGTGTTCATGGTGATAGCCGCAGACCCAGGAGCCCATTACCCTGGAGGAGCAGTTAAACACCTTGCAGAAATCCCAGTTATCCAAGTAGACATCCACTGGGGACCATCCACTGAGATAGCTGACGTAGTGCTCCCCGGATCATTCATAGGCGTAGAATGTGCTGGTACAAGCTATCGAATGGATGGAGTACCTATCCACATGAAAAAAGCCGTTGACAAACCCGAAACTTGCAGGGATGATGAATGGATCATTAGAGAACTGCACGAGAGGGTTCAGAAAATCAAAGCTGAAGAGGCCGCAGTAGCTAGCAAATAAGGTGATATCATGGAATACATACTAAAAAACGGTATAGTTTACGACCCGGCCAACAACATAGCTGGTGAAAAGAAGGATGTCATGTTCAAAGATGGTAAAATCGTTGAACAAGTATCTTCCGATGCAAAAGTCCTTGACGTGACTGACAAAATAGTCATGCCTGCTGGTGTGGACCCCCACGCCCACATAGCCGGACCAAAACTTGTTGTTGGTAGGATTTACCGACCAGAAGACTCAAGGAAAGGTGTAACCTCTAAAAAAGGTGTTTGCCGATCCGAATCAGGATTTTCCATACCCAGCTGCCCAGCAACTGGATACAGGTACTCACGGATGGGTTACGGAACAGTGACCGAAGCTGCAGTGCCTCCATTGGAAGCCAAACACACTCACGAAGAAATAATGGCAATTCCAAACGTTGATGTTACTCCATTACCACTATTCGGAAACAACTGGTTTGTATTACAGTGGGCTAAAGAAGGAAAAATCGATGAAATAGCTGCATTTGTGGCATCATGGCTCAGAATAGTCAAAGGTTACGGAATAAAAATCGTAAACCCCTGCGGAACAGAAGCATGGGGATGGGGTGGCAATGTCCACGGTATTGATGACCCTGTACCTTACTTTGATGTAACTGCCAGAGAAGTGGTCAGGGCTCTTGCACAGGCCAATGAAAAGTTAGGACTACCACACTCCATACACGTACATCCTAACGACCTTGGACATCCAGGAAACTACCCAACAACCGTGAACACCCTGGACTGTGTTAAAGACATCGCCAAGAATGGTTCTAAAAGAAACCAGACCATCCACCTAACTCATGCCCAGTTCCACTCCTATGCTGGAACCAGCTGGAGAGATGTTGAATCCGGTGCCAAAGAAGTAGCAGATTACATCAACAACAACAAACACGTAACCTGTGACATAGGACAAGTTACTCTGGATGAAACAACCACCATGACAGCAGATGGCCCAATGGAATTCGACCTGCACGAATTAAATGGTCTTAAATGGGCAAACAAGGACATCGAACTGGAAACAGGATCCGGAATCGTTCCATTCATATACTCTGGAAAAGCACCAGTCCCATCCTTCCAATGGGGTGTAGGACTAGAACTGTTCCTCCGAATCAAAGACCCCTGGCAGGTATGTCTGACCACTGACCACCCAAATGCTGGTCCATTTATCCGATACCCAAGAATCATCTCCTGGCTCATGAGTAACGAGCGCAGACAGGAAATGATGGACAATGGAGAAGTAAGAGTATGGTCCTACAAACGAACTGGACTGGGAACTCTGGACAGAGAATACGACTTTAACGAAATAGCCACCATTACCCGGGCATCTGCTGCTAAAATCTATGGATATCAGGACAGAGGTGAACTGACCCCAGGATATAATGCAGACATAGCAGTATACGACATCAACCCCAACGACATAGACCCATCCAAGGAACCAGCAGCCATAGAACACGCCTTTGGAAATGCCATGTACACCATCAAAGATGGTCAAATACTGGTTAAAGATGGAGAAGTCGTGAAAGTCGTGCCAAGCCACACAATATGGACTGATGTGAAAGGTTTCGAAGAACAGGAAAAAACAGTTATGGAAGAGGTCATGCCAACATTCAGACGTTTCTACACTGTCAAATTCGAAAACTACCAAGTACAAGACCATTTCACACCTAACCCAATTGTGACAGAGGTCCAGGCAGGTAAATAAAGGGGGTATTAAGAGTGAAAACAATAACATTAACCCTAAAGAAAAAATCTCCAATAGCCCTAGAATTCGATGAACTCATCCCAGATAAAGTGTTCGACTGGGAAAAAGTAGACTTCGAAAAATACCAGGTACCAGTTGGAAACCGAAGATTCCCATTGACTGACTACTTTGATATTGAAGTGGAAGGAGATGCAGCAGGTCCCGAAGAAGTAAAAATGATCCTTGATGGTGACTTCGGCCGAGTGAAATATATCGGCTGTAAGATGGGCGCCGGAGAGATCATTGTCAACGGAGATGCTGACCTGCACTGCGGAGCAGAAATGGAAGGCGGTAAAATAACCGTCAATGGTAACGCCGAAAGTTACGCCGGTCGTGAAATGAAAGGCGGAGAACTGGAAATCATGGGCAACACCAGAGAATTCTGCGGATGCTCCTACATCGGTGACTGGAGAGGAATGAGCGGTGGAAAAATCACCCTCCACGGAAGCGCCGGCAAACAACTCGGAGAATGTCTATCCGGTGGAGAAATCTACGTCAAAGGAGACTGCGACATATTAGCAGGAATCCACATGAACAAAGGTTTCATCCAGATCGATGGAGACGTTACCCGCTGGCCAGGCGGTCAGATGAAAAACGGTAACATACTCGTCAAAGGAAAACTGGGAATCCTCTTAGAAGGATTTGTCTATGATAGCGTTGTTGCCGATCCAGTAATTGATGGTAAAAGCTTCTCAGGCAAATACATCAAATACAATGGTGATATAGCCGTAAATGGTAAAGGGAACTTGTACCTCAACGCAGAGAAAAACAGAGAATTCTTATAATCTCTGTTTTACCCATTTTTTTTTAAACATTTTTATTATCACCCAAATTTTTTTAAACATTGTAAGTGATAATAACCTATCACGTGATTTTTATGGAAGAAGAAATAATTCTAAAGCCCGATGAAACTATAGAATATATCAAAGACAACGTTGCAATGCACGATACTCTCGAAATCTCTTATAACCGTATTTATGCTCCTGGAGAAGTTTTAGGACTTGAAATGGAGGAAGAATTCGGTGAGGAATACCTGGAGATCACGTTGCATTTGACTGGAGAACTGGTTAATCAAACAGTCAAAATAAACATGAATTCCATTATAGATGACCTGATTGAGATAAGACATACTCAGGGGGACGAGTTGAAGGTTATCGTGGTGGAAGATTAATTAAAAAGTATATTAATGTATATTTGGGTGTTACAATGGCGAAAGAAGTGACTATGGATTGTGAGGAAGCGATTGAATACGTTAAAAAGAACGTAAAACCATTTGATAAGGTTGAAATGTCTTACAATCGGGTTTTCACTCCGGGCGAGGTTATTAATGTTGAAACCTGTGTGCTCAAAGGTGGAAGAAAGAGCTGTACCGTGATGGTTCACCTTGATGGAGATACTATCCATAGCACCGTCGACATCGACCTTGAAGAAATAAAATACGATCTAATAGAGGTAAGACACTGCCCAAAAGATGGTGAAGAGGTTTTAATCGCTATCGACACTTGTGAAGAAGAATAAGAATAAATACATTTTTGTGTTAAGAAAATTATTTAGATGGAGTGGTAAGAATCATGACACTCCATCAAATTAACATTTAAAGATTTGAAACTCAAATAAATTTCTTTTTCTCTTTCTATTCCCAATGATTCACAAGAATTAGGTGTTAAAACGCCCCTAAATCTTACATTTCCCACCTGAACTTCTATCCAGACGGTGTGTCCAACTTCGAACATATCCTTAACAACACCTTGTAACTGGTTTCTTACTGATGAAACGAATTTCTCATTGGAGAATATTATGTTTTCAGGCCTTATGGCGACCATAACATCTCCAGAATCATATTTAAACTCGTCTGAACTGTGAATTATGATTCCAGGGTCTATTTCTATCTGGAGCAGCGATTTGTCGTGTCCAACGATTTCTCCCTGAAAAACATTGTGTACGCCCACAAAATCAGCAACAAAGTTATGAGTTGGTCTGGAAAAGACTTCATGAAGGGTTCCCTGCTGGAGAATTTTACCATCCTTCATAACAGCTACTTGCTCAGCTAGGTTGTAGACATCATTAAAGTTATGGGTCACGTGTATGCAGGTGGTTTGGTATTCTTCAATTACATTTTTAATGAGGGTGGTGAGATAGGCGTGGGTGTTAACATCCACGGCACTGAATGGTTCATCCATCAACAACAATTTTGGTTCAACAATCAATGAACGAGCTATAGCTGTCCTTTGCTTTTCACCCCCGCTAAGGGTGGTTGTGTCCCTTTTAAGAAGATGATCAATGTTGAGTTTTTCAGCCATTTCATATACTTTGGACTCTAAGAGAGATTCATCAGACTTATTAGTTTTCTTAAGGCCGTATGCTATGTTTTCGAAAACATTCATATGTGGAAACAGGACGTAGTCCTGGTATACTATACTTACTCCACGTTCTTCAGGATTAAGATGGGTAATGTCCCGTCCTTCCAGTAAGACGTGTCCATTATATGGTTTGTAGAAACCGGCAATGGTTTCCAGTAGCACAGATTTACCGGATCCAGTGGGGCCTATTAAGACGTGGTAATCTCCTTCTTTCACTTGTAAATTGATTTTTTGTAAATGGAAATCTTTCAAATCCACACTCAAGTCTTTGATTTCTAAAAACAGATTTTCATCTCCTTTTTATATGAATTCTTTGCAAATTTCCTCATGTTCATTAAAGCTATATGGTTTTTTCTTTACCGTATTTTTCCAGTACAGCAATGGCGATGAATGAAATAATAACCAGGACTATACCTGCAGTTATGGCCATATTCACGTCTCCAAATGAAAGATTAAGGTATAAGGTGAGGGGAAGGGTTTCAGTTTTCATGAAAGTCCCACCACCAAGGAAAAGAACTGCAATAAATGCCCCTATGCAACGGGCGACAGTGACCACGCCAGAAGCGAAAATACCATCTTTTGAGAGTGGGAGGGTGATTGAACGGAAAGTTTCAAATTCACTATATCCTAAACTCCTGGAGACGAATTCGTAACGGGTATCAATATAATTAAATGTTGAATATAATATTCTGACCGCGAAAGGGAAAGCTACAAAAAATTGGGCGACGATTATTCCTGTAACAGTGAAAACAATTTTTATACCAAATTTTTCAAGATAACCACCAAGTAAATTATTACCAAACAACATCAAAAGAGCCAAGCCTAAAACTATCTCTGGAAATGCCATGGGTAAATCAATAATAATTTTTATAAAGGTTTTCAGGGGGAATGAGTAACGGCTAAGTGAGTAAGCAGTGGGAATGGCCACTAACATCACTAGTGCAGATGAAATGGCGGCAGTATAAAGAGTTAGTTTAAAAGCTTCAATCATTTCCTCTGATAAAATAGAATCCACAAAACCCTGAAAACTAGGAATGATAAAAAGACTTCCCACAGCTAGGAACAGAATAAGAGTAAAAAATATGGCTATGGAGATAAATGATATCTCCATTTTTGATTTCACTTTGATACCTCTCTAAATATATTTCAATTCTGGTTTACAGGTTCAAAACCCCATTTCTTCCAGATTTCAAGACCTTCCGTGGATGTGGCATAGTCTTCAAACTTCATTGCTAGACTCTCATCTTTGGTGTATACTGTAACCGCAATAGGAATGGTTTTAATGATATTCTGATCTTTTGGTATTTCAACAGTTGTGATTTTTCCTTGACCTTCACTCCAAGTGGTCATGTCTGCCCAGATTATGGTGGCGTCGGCCTGACCAGTAACCAGGTAAGTTAAAAGCTGATTAACAGTGGTAGCATAGGTAACCACATTGGGAGTAACATTATCAGTTAGATTGGTTTTGTTAAACATTTTTTCACTGACAGGGCCAATGGCTGGTCCTTTAGGATCGCCTAAAACCACTTTAACATCAGATTTTCCTAGATCTGCCAAGCCAGTGATGTTTTTAGGGTTACCTTTTTGCACAGCGATTATGGGTATGTGTTTGGTGACATTACGGACAGTATCATTTAGTATGTACCCTTTGTTCATGGATTCTGTCATGTATTTCATATCTCCAGGTAAGAAGAGGTCAGCATCCTTCTGAGTTTCCAGAATACCAAAAAGCTCTGCAGCTCCACCATAGCGAATATCAATGGTGACACCAGGATTTTCATCTTCAAAATTTTCTTTTAACTCGTTCATAGCTTTCATTGTTCCGGCACCGGCCAGGATGGTAATAGTTTTATTTCCTGACGTACTAGAATTACCAGTTAACATTCCACTTGCATATAAACCTGCAACGATTATTATTATGGCAGCTATGGCTATAATTGCGATGTTTTTTGATTCCATTTAATGTACCTCCAATAGTTAAAAGTCTTGGATTAATATCATAGACTCCATAACCCAATTGTCGATATGCATATATAAAGATATCACTATGATATTTTTTATTTTTTGCAGATGATATTGCCAAAAATGCTCCAAGTATCACTTAAAATGAATCTTATCGAGGTAAAATTATGTCAGTTCAAACTAATTTCACAAGATAATATGTGAGTATCTATAATCCATACGCCGTGATGGGAAGTTCATTTCGAATTTGCTATCTGTCGTATTTTTATAAATAATAGTTTTAAATGCATAAATAAGGATATGTCTTTATGAATAGTTCTAATCTTCTGAACAACCTCTACAGATCTTAGATCCGTCCTTACTTACGAAAGACTCACCACAAACGGCACATAAACGAACATCTTTTTTGGCTTTAACCGGGACAGGAACTTCCACAAATTCCCAAGTATAAACATCATCACCAGCTTTTAAAAGTTCTGAAATAGCTTCTTCATGGGGCACTTTCTTCTCGTTCATATACCATGCATGGAATACAGGGTATTTGGCTGTTTTTTCTGGGTCTAAGAATATTCGAACACCCTTCACATGTTCTTCACCAGGTTCAGCTGCTTTGTTTACTGTTATGGCCATTTTATCATAATCCAAGATTTTAAGCCCCTTGTTTCCAATGGTAGATCCACATAGGATCTGGAAAGGATCAGGCAGGCAGTTGAGGGTTTCGCACGTCACAAAAACTCTTTCCCCATCTCTTATGTCCAACAATTCCTTAGCTATTTTGAGCATCTGCAATCCTATAAAGGCCCCTGTACTGAGATAACCATGGAAAGGGACTAGTTTTTCTATCTGGGATAACATTTCTGGGTCATCTATTTTAGCAATTATTTCATCCATTTACAACACCTTCAATATAAGAATAATAAATTTTCTTTCTATTTTTTGAATACTATCAGATAATGGGATTTAGTTCCATCTTCCAATTCTTCGCCTATTTCAGTGTCCAGTTGAACCATTGTTAAGCCATGTTTAAGGAACATTTCTTCAATTTCTTGGGGACTTCTTTTGAATTTTACTGGGGGGCCATATCCAGTATCCATTTTTTTATAATCCATAACTGCTATTTTACCACCGGGTTTAATTATCCTTTTAAGTTCGCCAATTGCTTCATCATTTCTTTTGGTGGCCACAAAATGATGGAAAACATTGATTAAGAGGCAAATATCCACACTGTCATTATCAAGATCTATGTTTCTGGTTATATCTGCATGAATAGGTATTACATTGGATATTCCTTCATCTTCCAAATCTTTTATCAGATCATCAATGGAGGGCTGGTATGAATCCACTGAATATATGGTTGCTTCATCATCCATCATTTCATAGGCAATCATGGTAACATGACCATCACCACAACCGGCATCCATGAATATTTCATTTCCTTTGAGATTGAGTCTAGAAATCACATCTCTAGCATCTATAAAAGATTCACTAGTTCTTCCCTTGATACGATGACCATTAGAGGGGTATAATCCTGTATCATTTGACATTTTTTTGTTCTCCAATTCACTGTCAATAAATAATTTCCATCTATCAATAAAAAATCTATTAATAAAAATATATTATCTTTGCAGACATATACTGCTTATCTAAATCATTTTTTTAAGAGTTATAAGACACAACCACGCTTTTTAAATAAAACCCACAATCCAGAGTCATCATCAATTAAGGTATAATCACGGATTCCAGCTTCAATGATTTTTATTTCAAGTTTATCAACTTGAATTTTAGGAGGGCTTTTATTAAATCTATCATCATTTTTCAACTTATTTTTAACTTTTTTTCTCACTGCAGCGCTTCCAAAGCCTCCACCTATGTATCCAGCACCATTTGGCTTTAAAACCCGATATATTTCCTTAAAGGCTGTGAGCAAGTCTTTCCAGAAAAAAATGGATCCTCTGCTGAATATGAGATCAGCAAATTCATCTGGAAAGGGCATCTGGTTAACATCACCCCTAATTGGTGTTATTCGCGTTTCAAGGTGTTCTTTGCCAATTGATTTTTTCGCGATATTCAACATTTCTGTAGATATATCCATTGCATATATGTGAAGTTGGGTTATTCTGGCCAGGGAAATTGAGAGTGATGCTGGGCCTGAACCCACATCAATGGCAGTTCCCTGAGTTTTGTTGAATTTACGAGTGATCTGGCTGGCTATCAGAGGATATATAGGGGCATGAGTACCATCTATTAACATGGAATCAATGGATTGGGGATCATTAAACATTCTGCAACCTTCAAAAAAAATTATGGAATCAATGATTATCCTTCCAGGACTCTAAATCCTACTTCGCCCTTACAAACTCGGGTATTGATCATACCACCACTCTGACTGATCTTCCGGAGAATGGCTTTAGGATCCAGTAATTCAACTCCCGCCAACATGTCTGCACCATAATCGAAAAGTATATCACTCATGGTGGTACTGGGCCCCATAATGATAGTATATGCATCTTCCTGTTTGGCTAAGTTCAGATAACGCTCTAATCCTTTATTTATAAGGGTGGAACCGGTTATGACAATAATATCGCTATCTGGAAAGACGTATTCTGCTGCGGCATCAGTAATAATTCCTTCTTTTGGATTGGTGAGTGTTGGATCTAATTCTAAAACCCAGAACTCTTTGGCAACAGCTCTTATTTCATCAATTTTAGGAAATTTTCCCACCATGACCACTTTCTTTCCCTGACTTTCTTCAATGATCAAATCTTGAGCATTAACATCCTTTTTTCCACGGGGCTTCATCATAGAGTTTAGGGCAGCCACACCAATACTTGCTTCAACCAGATTCCAGGATTTAACGTATTCTGCTAGTTCCATGGTGGTTTTGTTTGTTAATTCTCCCATATCCTCGGTATAATTACCGTGAGCCACGGGGATGCCATAAGTCTTGGAAACTCCGCCATATTTACCAAGAACGCCAGTCCAGGATACTCCGACCCTTAAATCCTCCACGGGGGACTCATTTTCGCTTGCAGATTCCAATAATTCACTAATTAGTTTCATTTACTCACACAGTTTATTCCACATACAATTCTTTTAATTTTATTTACTCACTGATATTTTCTGGTAGTAGGAGCCTTCTGCACATGCTTTACACAATGTTCGCCCATCTACTATGACTTCCCGCCGGTCCAGCACTCGGTCACCGCACTCTTCACAGTATGCTCGGAATTTAGGGAACCCTGGAATATCATGTTCACCTATATCCACTTCAACTTCCTCAATTAAAATGAGTTCTTCCTCAGGAACATTGATGAGTTTTTCAACCATTTGGTTCATATCTGGTCTTTCAACATCAGATTGGTCTGAGTGGGGTGGTCGCGGACTTTCCACAGCAGAAACACGAACAGCCTTTCCATTTGACAGATCCATAAATGTTGCTGCAAATTTACCGTAATCCTTGAATTTAAGGGTTCTATGGCCCATGGTAATCCCAGTTACTGCCTGCACAGCATCAGCCATGCAGCGATCTATTTCTACATACACTACCAGGTCTCGATTTCTCTCATCAGGATTCATTCCCAATTCTCTTAAGCCTGCCAGGGCAATTCGGGTACCCATAACTATGCCAGCACACACATCACCATGAAATTCTCTTCCTTTATTCAAATAGGGGTTTATATCATCCATAATTTACCTCCGTGTTCAAGCTATGATCTAATGGATAAACTGATTATAAATAACTCAAAAACATGATCAACCAAGGGGAATGCAGATTTTTCGCCCCCCCTCAAGCTCCATAATTTTAACTTCAATATTGTAGGCTTTTTCCAGATTTTCTTTGGTAATAACCTCTTCTGGTGTCCCATAATCAATAAGTTTGCAGTCTTTCATAATAGCCACCTTATCTGCGGATATAAATGCATGGTCAGGGAAATGAGAGGACATTATCACTGTAAAACCACCTTCAGCCATTTTGTAAATGATATTAAGGGTTCGCATTTGATTCCCAAAATCCAGGTGAGAGGTGGGTTCATCTAAAAGCAAAACATCAGGTTTTTGGGTTAAAACACGTGCAAAAAATACAAGTTGTTTTTCCCCTCCACTTAATTCGGTGTAGGGTTTATTTGCCATATGGGCAATATTAAGCTTTTTTAGGGCTTTCTGGGCAATTTTGTAATCCTTTTCTGAAGGTGAAGATAAAGATGTTAGATGGGGGGCTCTACCCATTAAAACCACATCCAAAACCGTAAACGGGAAGACAGGGCTATGGCCTTGAGGTATGTAACCAATTTGGCGTGAGAGATCTTTCCTGTTAAAAGAGCATATATCCTTACCTTTTAAAAAAATATCTCCACTATTTAATTTTAAAATACGATTTAAACATTTAATAAGTGTTGTTTTCCCGGTACCGTTTGGTCCAAGAACACACAAAACCTCTCCTTTTTTAATAGAAAAATTGATGTTTTCAAAAATGTTTCCACTACCATTATAGGCAAAACTAGCATCAACTACTTCTACATGACTTTTCATGACCAGCCCTCGTTTCCTTTTCTAAGAAGATATAAAAAAAATGGCGCTCCTATTATTGCAGTTAATATTCCCAGGGGAATTTCTATTTGAGTCAGATTACGAGCCACATCATCTACTAAAAGAAGGAAAAATCCTCCGGTACATATGGTGGCTGGTAAAAGTTTTTTATAATCAGGTCCAACTAACATCCGGGTCACATGAGGAATAACCAGGCCAACCCAACCTATAATGCCACTGATACTCACTGCTGCTGCGGTTAAAAGCGTGCAACAAATAATTATAACTACCCTGAGTCTTGAAATATCGATGCCCAGTGATTGAGCTTCTTCATCTCCCATGGAAAGGATGTTGATTCTCCAACGGATTAGTAAAAGTACTGAAAACCCAATAATCATGGGGATTAAAACAATATAAACGTCATCTAGTGAAGTATTGGAAAGACTACCCATTAACCAGTATACAATGGCTGGTAATTTATCGTAAGGGTCAGCTAAATACTTGGTTATAGATATAAAAGCTGAAAATAAGGCAGCTATTGCTATTCCGCAAAGAACCATTACCAGGGTTTTAGATCCTCTGAAACTGCTGCCAATGGTGTAAGTAAGGGTCACCGCAATAAGGCCGAAACAAAATGCTGATAATTGAACCATAAAAGGACTGCCAGATAAAAGAAGAGCCAAAGCAGCACCAAAACCAGCACCGGAGGTTACTCCTAATATATCTGGCGAAACTAGGGGGTTCTGGAATATTCCCTGGAAAGAAGCTCCTGATATAGAGAGTGCAGAACCCACCACAAGAGCGGCAATAATGCGGGGTAATCTTATTTCCCAAACAATAGAATAAACTGCTGGTGAAGCAGTTTTAACGGGTAAAATCTTTGATAATAGTGCAATAATTACTTCGGGTGGTGATAGGGGATAACGCCCAATCAAAAAAGAAATAAAAAATAAGAAAATCGGCAACACTACTAGAACTGTAGAAAGTGGTATGTTTTGCCAGATTTTCTTGTCTAAGGACATTTTTTCATCACCTTGTCCATTAACTACTCTGAGGATTTAACAAACTGTTTACCTGATCGTCGGTTAACTGGTAGTGGTAGAATTCTGAGTAGAACTCCTTAGTCAGACTTTCCATGTCCAGATCCTGGAATTTATCCGGATACAATGTCTTAGCAGTCCATGGTATTCCCAGAATTATGTTAACGCCC
>Ga0334890_1000499_pt1 | contig 68891 bp, 56 predicted proteins | sample GraSluR1_MG_3_FD_207220 | JGI IMG/M metagenome (GOLD analysis project Ga0334890, IMG submission 207220) | Sludge microbial communities from methane-producing bioreactor in Wageningen University, Netherlands - Granular Sludge_31_08-R1 | ecosystem: Engineered > Bioreactor > Anaerobic >... | reverse complement strand
AAGAGTATTTACTAAAAGATCATATGGCTTTAAAACTTTTGACTATTTAAAGATTACTATCTTTATGGCACTCGGTAAACTTTCTTTTAGTTAACATTCATTACCCACTAAAAATTCAAGAGAGCCATTTTATTTCATTAAATCATAAAATCGCAGATTTCTCCTCAAAAGTATTTCACTTTTTCGTTCGAAATGACAAATACATCAAATCACATAATTTTCTAATTTTCATATCGCTCAATAATTTTTGCTCACTCTTTTTTACATATAATTAATTTTTTTTATTTTAAATTAAAAAAAATTAATAGATTATTCTCACTATTTTACGGAATATAAACAACATTAATCCCACGATCAATTAATGTTTGAATGTCAATCATATTTTGAGAATTCGATGAATAATTTAAATGGTTATTTCTCATATCAATATGTGTATTATTTCCAATTCCAGAATTATTTATTAAAGGAGTTAAATCGTTTATTCTATTATTATTTATTGCTAAACTTCTTAGATTGATCATTCCTTCTAAAGCAGAAATATCTGTTATTTGATTAAAACATATATTTAGCCAAAGCATATTAGTTAAATTTTCTAAATCTTTGATGTTTGTTACTTTGTTACCTGCGATAGATAATCCTATTAATTTTTTTAGATCTTTTAAGGGAGAAATATCGCTTATCTGATTGTTATAAATTTCTATTCTTTTTAAATTAATTAAATTTTTTAAAGGCGTAATATCAGTTATTTGATTATTATAAATCTCTAATATTTCTAAGTTTTCAAAATATTGTAATCCTTGAATAGACTTTATATTTTTTTCGCTCAAATCAAGATTTTCTAAATAATAAATATCTGAAATCATAATAGTTCCAAAAGGTTTTCCAATTAATTTTCTGATAGCTTTTAATAAGTTTTCATCTTCAAAAGCATTTGTTATGTCATAATCAATTTTTAAATCTTGCGGTATGTCTCTTTGTGGAGTATAAACAATATTAAATCCACGATCAATTAATGTTTGAATATCGTTCATATTTCGAGAATTTTCAGAAAGATTTAAATAATTATTCCTCATATCAATATTAGTATTATTTTCAAATCCAGAATTATTTATTAAAGGAGTTATATCAAATATATAATTATACGGAAAATAAATAGTATTTAAATTAATTAGATATTCTAAAACAGATATGTCATTAACCAAGTTATTCCAAAAAGATAATTCTCTTAATTTCAATAATTTTTTTAAAGGGTTTATATCGGTTATTTTATTAGACGAAAAATATAATATTTCTAAATTTATTAACTCTGATAAAGATGAAATATCACTCACTTGATTAAAAGGAAAATATAAAATTTTTAATTCAGTTAAATTTTTTAAAACAGAAATATCGCTTATTCCATTAACAGAAATTTCTAAAGTTTGCAATTCTTTTAATTCTGATAAAGATGAAATATCAGTTACTTGATTATTAGTAAAAAAAAGCCATTTTAAATCAGTTAAATTTTTTAAAACAGAAATATCACTCACTTGATTATTTCTAAAATCCAACATTTGCAAATTTTCAAAATGTTGCAAGCCTTCGATAGACTTGATATTTTTCCCACTAATATCTAACCTTTCAATAAAAATAACATCCGATTTCAAAATAGGTTCTTCTGATTTTTCAACAATTTCTCTTATATAATTCAATAAATTAATATCTTCAAATGTATTTGTTATATCGCAGATATTATTTTGATCGCTTGAAATGGTATTTTTTATTTTTAATTTATTTGAATTTTTAGAACCACTATATCCTGTAAATATAAATATTAACATAAGAAAAAATAAGATATTTTTTATCTTACTCAATTTTATCACCTCTAATAGTAAAAAATTTTCAAGATTTATAATGTTTTATACTATTTTACCTTAAATAAATAATTTTTTCAATTTAAATATAAAACAATATTACTTTTATTTATAATGATAAAAATGTAATTGTTGCAAAAAAGCAATTATAAGTTTATACAATTTATCTGATTTATTTAAAAAATAATCTTTTAGTGATTTTTAAGTTAATTATAAAAATAATAAAAAAAATGATATTTATTCTTCAATGTTCCCAATGTTAATTTAAGAAAAATATTAATTTAAATATGGTATAATTAAAGTAAATATTTTTTGTGCGGGGGGGATACAAATGAAATTGAATGGTTTTGAAATAGATTATTTAAATCTTTCTGATTTTGAGAAGTCTCAGATGTTTAAAATTATGGAAAATCATTATGAAAATATGATTTTTGAAAAATTTTTAAAAGATCTTTCAGAAAAAGACAAAATATTTATTTTAATAGATGAAAAAGAAAATATAAAAGGTTTTACTACAATAAAATTTATGGATTTTAATATTGAAAATAAAAAAATAAAGGGTGTATTTTCAGGAGATACTATTGTAGATAAAGATGTTGGATTTGAAATTCAATTACAAAAAATGTGGGTAAATTTTATATTTAAATATTTGAAAGCTAATCCTCAAGAAAGTTTATATTGGTTTTTAATATGTAAAGGATATAGAACTTACGGTTTTCTGCCTATGTATTTTAAAAAGTATTATCCAAATTATGAATATAATACTCCAGCTTTTGAGAAAAGTATTATGGATAATTATGCTTTTTTAAAGTACGGAAAGAATTATGATAAAACGACTGGAATTATATATAATGATGGAAGCAATGATTATTTAAAAGATGATGTTGCACCTGTAACGGAAAGAAAACTCAAAAATCCCGTTGTAAAATTTTTTGTAGAGAAAAATCCTGGATATGTTAATGGTGATGAACTTGTTTGTCTCGCTCAATTTTCTTTTTCAAATTTTAAAGATGTTTTTGAAAGGATGTTGAGATAACTTATGGGTTTAACAAAATTTTCAAATATGATTTGGATGAAACTTAGTAAACCTTCTTATTTAAAACATTTAAAATCAACTAAAAATGTTTCGCAAACACAAAAAAATTTACTTTTGAAAATAATATCTGATAACAAAAATACTAAATTTGGTTTGAAATATAATTTTAAAAATATAAAAAATATAGATGATTATAAAGAAAAAGTTCCTATTTCAACATATGATGATTACAAAGAATATATAGAAAATATTTCAAATGGTGAAAAAAATATCCTTACAAAAGAAAAAATATTAATGCTTGAATTATCAAGTGGAACTACTTCATCTTCAAAATTTATCCCTTATACAAAATCTCTAAAAAAACAATTTATGAATGGCGTGGCTGCTTGGATTTATGATATTTATAATAGTAATAATAAACTGATGAAATTAAAATCTTATTGGTCTATTTCTCCAATAACTAATGAAAAAAAATATACAAAGGGAGGAATAAGTATAGGTTTTGAAGATGATGGTGGATATTTTGGTTTTATTGAAAATCTTTTATTTAAAAATATTTTTCCAGTTCCTGCAGAAATTAAATTTATCAAAAACATAGATAATTTTAGGTATTTAACTTTACTTTTCATGATGCGAAATAAAGATTTAGGATTAATTTCAGTATGGAACCCAACATTTTTAAGTATTTTATTGTCACATATCGATAAATGGAAATTTCAAATTATAAATGATATCGGCAGCGGAAAAATAACATTGCCTGTAAAAGGTGTTGAAAATAATAAAATATTAGAAAAACTAATAAAAAATAACAAAAAAAATAACAAACGTTTTTTTGATTTAAAAGATATTTTCGATAATTTCGCTAATAATTATATTGAAAAGTTATGGCCTGAATTAACTTTAATTAGTTGTTGGACTGATGGAAACTCATCTTTTTATATTGATGAAATTAAAGTACTTTTTAAAAAAAGTGTAATTCAAGGAAAAGGTCTTCTGGCAACTGAAGGTATTGTATCTTTTCCTTTATACGAATCTGGAGGCAAGAATATTTCTGTAAATTCTCATTTTTATGAGTTTATAGAAGAAAAAACTAAAGAAATTAAAAATATAAATGAATTAGAAAAAGGGAAAATATATTCTGTTGTAATAACTACAAGTGGTGGATTGTATCGATATAATCTTCAAGATTTAGTAATTATAGATGGTTTTTATAATCAATGTCCGCTCATAACTTTTTTAGGAAAAGAAGCAAAAAATTCTGATTACTTTGGCGAAAAATTGAATGAAGGTTTTGTTAATCAAAAATTGAATGAATTATTTGAAAAGGAAAATATCGTTCCTTCATTTTATATGGTTTGTCCTGAAAGAGATAAAGAAAAATTTTTTTATGTTCTTTATCTTCAAAGTAATGAAATAAAAAATTTTGGCGTAATTGCAGATGTTTTGGATTTTAAATTTAGAGAAAACTTTCATTATGATTACTGCCGGAAATTAAATCAGATTGATAAATTAAAAATATTTCATGTGAAAGGAGATGGCAAAAAAATTTATCAAGAAAGATGTGTGAATGAAGGTCAAAAAATTGGGGATATTAAGCCAAGTATTTTGCACAATAAAATTGGCTGGAAAGATATTTTTCCTGGGAATTTTATATAAAAGGGGTGAGGAATTTGAAAATAGTATTTTTATCTCCTGCAGGAGCTATGCATAGACATTCTGGAAATTTTGGGAAATCCCTTCATTATGCTCCATTAACTCTAACAACTCTTGCTGCAGGTATTGATGAAAAGTATTTGCCAGAAATAAAAATATATGATGAAACAATAGAAGAAATTCCTTTAGATATAGATGCAGATATTATTGGAATAACTACAATAACTGGAACTGCTCCAAGAAGTTATAGATATTCTGAATATTTTAGAAAAAAAGGAATACCTGTAATAATGGGCGGAACACATCCTACACTTATGCCGAACGAAGTTGCTCAATATTGTGATAGTGTTGTTGTTGGTCAGGGAGAATTTTTATGGGATGAAATTCTTGATGATTTAAAAAATAATAATTTAAAAAAAATTTATAACGGTCATAAACCTTATGAAAAAAAATATCCAATCCCAAAAAGAGATTTGATGGATATGAAAAAATTTATAACAGGGAATTCAATAGAAGCTACAAAAGGTTGTGTGAATGATTGCTTTTTTTGTGCTGTTTATGCTGTTAACAAAGGCGTACATTATAAGCGTGAAATAAAAGATGTCATTGCAGAACTTGAAAAAATGAAAGGGAAAAATGTTATATTTATTGATGTAAATTTAGTTGCAGATAAAGAGTATGCAAAAAATTTGTTTAAAGAAATGATTCCTTTAAAAAAATGGTGGTTTGGACTTTCTACCGCTGATGTTATAACTGACGAAGAATTATTTAAACTTATGGTAAAAAGTGGTTGCAAAGGTTTATTAATAGGTTTTGAAGCTGTTACTGAATCTTCTTTAAACGATATGAATAAAAATCACAATAAAAAATTAGATTATTCTTATTTGATGAAAAAAATGCATAGTAATGGTATTTCTATAAATGGAACTTTTTGTTTTGGTACAGATTCAGATAATAAAGATGTTTTTAAAAGAACTGTAGATAAAGTTCTTGAATTAAAAATTGATTTACCAAGATATTCAATAATGACGCCATTTCCCGGAACAAAACTTTATGAGACTCTTGAATCTGAAAAAAGAATTTTTGAAAGAGATTGGTCAATGTACGATGTTCAGCACTGTGTTTTTAAACCTAAAAATATGTCTCCTAATGAGCTTGATGAAGGAAACATTTGGGCTTGGGAAGAAACTTATAAAAATTTATCTATAGCTAAAAGAATTTTAAGGTTTGATATTATGCTTCCAATAGCTATTTTAACGAATGCAGGGTATAAAAATTATGCGAAAAAACTCAGATATTTTGATAGAAAAAGGATGACGGATAATTCTGATATTCCTTTATAAAAAGGAGTTTTATATTATGAAAATAACTTTTATAAGACCAAACATGAACGACGAATTTTCAAAAGATGCAATGCAACCTTTAGCTTTTGCGGTTTTGAAAGGATTGACTCCTAAATATATTGAGACAGAACTTTTTGATGATAGAATTGAAAAAATTAATTTTGAAACAAATTCAGAAGTTATTGCAATTACCGCAGAAACTTTCACTGTAAAAAGAGCTTATGAAATAGCTACAGAATTTAAAAAAAGAGGAAAAAAAGTTATTATGGGAGGATATCATCCAACTTTTATGCCTGAAGAATCTTTAGAATTTTGCGATAGTGTTGTTATCGGCGAAGCAGAACCTTTATGGCAAAAAGTTATAGTTGATTTGGAAAATAATGAATTAAAAAAAATTTATAAATCTAGTGAAAATTTTGAAGTTGAAAATGTTTTTTTTGACGAAAGTATTTTTGAAGGAAAAAAATACGCTTCTGTTATTCCTGTTCAATTTTCAAGAGGCTGTAAATTTAACTGTGAATTTTGTTCTATTAGTTCTTTTTATAATAAAAAAATAAAATTTCGATGTATAAAAAATGTCGTTGAAGAAATAAAAAGAAAAAATTCAAAATATTTTTTTATAACTGATGATAATATTTTTACAAATAAAATAAAGTTGAAAGAATTTTTAAAAGAGCTGATTCCTTTAAAAATAAAATGGGGATGTCAAATAAGTATAGATATTTCAAATGATGAAGGTTTGCTCGATTTAATGGCTAAAAGTGGTTGCATATCAATTTTAATAGGTTTTGAAAGTCTAAATCAAATCAATTTAAAGCAAATGAATAAAGATACAAATATAAAAAATTTTGATTATAACAGTAAAATAAAAAAAATAAAAGAAAGAGGTATTATGATATATGGAACTTTTGTTTTTGGATATGATGGAGATACCGTAGAATCATTTGAAGAAACTTTAAATTTTGCAATTGAAAATAAATTTTTTCTTGCGAATTTTAATCCTTTAATACCTATGCCAGGCACTCAAATATATAATAGATTAAATTTAGAAAAAAGATTAATATATGACAAATGGTGGCTTGACGACAATTTTAAATATGGCGAAACAGTATTTTTGCCAAAAGGTATGACTCCCAAACAACTTGAAGAAGGGTGTTTTGATCTTAGAACGAGGTTTAATTCTTATTCAAGTATTTTCAAAAGAATATGGGATTTCAGAAGTAATGCAAAAAATATTCACAATTTTTTTGTTTATTTTGGCGCTAACTTAATTTCCAGAAGAGAGATTTTTAATAAACAAGGGAAAAAACTGGGGGGAGAAAATATTGAAAATAACTCTAATAAAACCTAATATTGGAAGAATTTTAAATGGTTCTTATGTAGATGAAGGAAGAATGCAACCTTTACAATTGGGTATTTTAGCTGCTTTAACTCCAGAAGATATAGAGGTTGTTATGTATGATGACAGAATGGAAGAAATTCCATATGATGAAAAAACTGATTTGGTTGCAATAACTGTAGAAACATTTACAGCAAAACGTTCTTATGAAATAAGTGCTGAATTTAAAAAAAGAAATATTCCAGTAATAATGGGCGGGATGCATGCTACTTTAATCCCTGAAGAAGTTCAAGAACATGCTGATTCTATTTTGATAGGAGATGCAGAAAATATTTGGTTTGAAATAATTGAAGATTTTAAAAATAACCAATTAAAAAAAAGATATTTAGGAAAATTTGGCGAACCTCAAAAAAATATATTTCCTAGAAGAGAAATTTTTAATAAAAAGGGATATTTACCTATTTCATTAATGCAATTCAGTCGAGGTTGTAGGTATAATTGTTCTTATTGTGCTTCTAGCGTTTATTTTAATAGGACAAACTATTGCAGAAATGTTGAAAATGTTGTTAAAGAAATTCAAGATCAAAATTTAAAATTGATTTTTTTTGTTGATGATAACATTATTTCAAATAGAGAAAAATCTAAAGAACTTTTTAAAGCTTTAATCCCTTTAAAAATAAAATGGGTTAGTCAGGCGAGTATTGATATGACTGAAGATAGAGAATTAATGAAATTAATGTCAAAAAGCGGTTGTCTTGGCAATGTTATTGGTTTTGAATCTTTAGAAATTAATAATTTGAAATCTATGGGGAAATTACATAATATAAAAGAAAACAAAAAACCTTATTACGAACAAATTCAAATATTGAGAGATTACGGCCAGCAAACTTGGGCTGCTTTTACTTTAGGACATGAATTTGATACTATTGAATCTATTGAAAAAATTGAAGAATTTTCTATAGAAAATAAATTTGCTTTTGCTGCTTTTAATGTACTTCTTCCTTATCCTAACACTCAATTTTTTAATAAACTTTTAAATGAAAACAGATTGTTGTATGACGGTAAGTGGTGGCTTCATGATGATTATAGATTTAATAATGCCGCATTTTCACCTAAAAACATTACTCCCGAACAACTTTCTGAAGCTGCCTTTAAAGCGAGAAAAAAATTTAATTCTATTTTTTCAATTTTCAAGAGATCTTTAGATTTAAAAACACATATGAGAAATCCAATAAGATTTTTAATTTATCTTCAATATAATCCCTTAATTAGAAAAGAAGTATTTAAAAAACAAGGGATGATTTTTGGCAAAAACTAATAATGAGGGGATGATTTTGTGAAAATAACTTTTATTTTACCCGCAATAGGAAAGAAAAAAGATGAAAAATATATTAAAACATGGAAAAAAATGGAACCTTTAGTGATAAGCACTTTAAAAAGTATCACACCTAAAGATATAGAAACAGAATTTTTTGATGATAGACTTGAATTGATTAATTACGATACTAATACTGATCTTGTTATGATATCTGTTGAAATGTATACTTCTAGAAGAGCTTATATAATAGCAGAAAAATTTAGGAATAAAAATGTAAAAGTTATGATGGGTGGATATCACGTTACTTTAATGTCTGATGAAGTTGTAGAACATGCAGATTCTATTTTGATAGGAAATGCTGAAAAAATATGGACTGAAGTTATAAATGATCTGAAAAATAATTCTCTTAAAAAGAAATATTATGGTAATTTTGGATTTGAGAGAGGTATTCCCGATAGAAGTATATTTAAAGAAAAAAAGTATTCTCCGATAGGCCTTGTTGAAACTGGTAGAGGGTGTATATTTCATTGCGAATTTTGTGCAATTACCGCATGTTATTCTGGAAAATACCATAAAAGAAATATTGAAGATATAGTAGAAGATATAAAGTCTTCAGGTAAAAAATATTTCTTTTTTGTTGATGATAACATTGTTGCTGATCAAAATTATACTATAGAACTTTTAAAAGCTATAGAACCTTTAAACATAAGATGGTCTGCACAAGGTTCTCTCACAATGGCAAAAAATGATGAGCTTTTATCTTTAATGAAAAAAAGTGGATGTGATGTTATTTTAATAGGATACGAATCAGTAAACAGAAAAAACTTAGAACAAATGAAAAAAGATTGGTCATTATCTCTTGGAGAAAGAGATACATTAACCGAAAAAATCCATAGTTATGGAATAAATATATATGCAACATTTGTTTTTGGATTTGATTATGATGATGATGAAACTTTTGAAGAAACACTAAGGTTTGCTTTTAAACACAATTTTTTCTTTGCTGCTTTCAATCACTTACTTCCTTTTCCTGGAACAGAATTACACGAAAGGTTCGTAAAAGAAAATAGACTTTTAAAAGATAAATGGTGGCTTGATGAAAATTATTCTTACGGCGATATTCCATATAAACCGAAAAATATGACGGCAGAAGAATTATCTGAAAAATGTGCTGATGCGAGAAGAAAATTTTTTACTTATTCATCAATATTTAAAAGATTTTCAAAATTACTTTTTAGAAAATCAGATTTAATGCTATGGCTTATATTTTTGACACAAAATATTAATTTAAAAAAAGAAGTAGATGGCAAATTAAGATTACCTTTAGGAAGTGGTTTGGATGAAAATCCTAAATGATAGATATGTTTTTGATTTTGCAATAAAAGAAGATAATGAACAAATTTTGAAAATTCTTGAAGAGAATGATTTTACTGGTAAAATTTCTATATTGTATACTAGACGACCTGATGCTTATAGTTCTTTTATGGCAGAGGGAAAAGAAGTTTTATTTATCACTTGTAAAGATATAAAAAATCATAATGCAATTGTGGGATTTGGAGCATGTTCTATTAATGAATGTTTTGTTAACGGCGAAAAACAAGAAGTAGGATATTTATTTGGATTGAGAAGTTCAAAAGAATATTTAAAAAAAATAAATTTTTTACATCATTCTTATGATTATTTAAAAGAAATACTTGAAAATAGGAATATAAAATATTTTTATACTACAATACTTGAAGAAAATTATGCCGCAAGAAAATTGTTAGAAAAAGAAAGAAAATATATGCCAAAGTATGAATATGTTTGTGATTATATAGTTTATTCAGTTAAAACTAAGCAAAAAGTAAAACAAAATGAATATGATTTAATCAATTGTACGGATAAAGATATAAATGACATATTAATTTTTTATCATAAAAATGGGAAAAAGTTGAATTTCTTTCCCTTAATAGATGTAGAAATAATAAAAAAAATAGGGATAAATAATTTTTATTTTTTAAAAGATAAAGAAAAAAAAATATTGTGTTGTGGAGCAGTGTGGGATCAAAAAAATTATAAACAACATATAATAAAAAATTATTCTAAAATTTTTAAATATGTACAATTTTTTTCATTTTTATTTCCATTATTTGGATATCCTTCATTGCCAAAAATTGATAACATATTAAATTACTATACAATTTCATATTTTTGTGTTGAAAATAATGATCCGGATTTATTTCAATTATTTATTAAAGAAATTTCTAAAAAATATTCTGAATATTCCTTTTTTATAACGGGGTTATCTGATCAAAATTTTTTAAATAAATCATTTGAAAAAATACCAAAAATTAATTATAAAAGTAGAATTTATCTTGTTAATTGGGAGAAAAAAGAAAATATTAAAGAAACACTTGATAAAAATTATCCTATTTATCTTGAATGCGGTATGTTGTAAAAAAAGAGAAGTCATTCGACTTCTCTTTTTTATTAATTAACTTTTAAAGCATTTTTTGCAATTTCAATATATTCTTTAAATGAAGCTATATCATAAATAGCCATTTCAGATAACATTTTTCTATTTACGTTTACATTTGCAAGTTTTAATCCATGTATTAAATCACCATATCTTAACCCTTCAGCTCTTGCTGCCGCATTAATTCTTGTGATCCACAATCTTCTGAAATCACCTTTTTTCTTTTTTCTTCCAGCAAATGCGTAAGCACCCGATCTAAAAAATTGTTGTTTAGCAAGTACTAATCTTCTTTTTAATGCTCCTCTATAACCTTTAGCATGTTTAAGAAATTTTTTCTTTTTCTTTTTCGCAGAAACAGCTCTTTTTATTCTCATTTCTTTTATCTCCTTTTCAATGTAAATTTATTGTTTTATTATCTTAATCCGAGTGTTCTTTCAATTTTATGTGAAGTAGCAGAATTAACTTCAACTTCACTCATTAATCTTCTCATGTGCGAATTTGATTTTTTCCCTGTATTATGCCCTGTTCCAGATTTTCTTCTCATTATTTTACCTGTTCCAGTAACTTTAAATCTTTTTTTTGAACTTCTTTTCGGTTTAGTTTTTAACTTTGGCATATTGTTTTACTCCTCCTTAATGAAATTATATTATTCTTCTTCAATTTTAGTAATAGGATCAAGAAAAACATCCATATCTCTTCCAGCCATTTTTATAGCTCTTCCAACTTTAGCAATGTCAGAAGTATCTTCTATGACTTTTAATAATAATTCTTTTCCTTTGTCTTTAAACATAATATCTCTACCTAAAAACATTATCACAGCTCTAACTTTTTGGCCATCAATAAGAAAATCTCTAATTTTACGAACTTTTGTTTCAAAATCGTGTTCATCTATTCTAAGTCTGAATTTCATTTCTTTCAACGATTGTTTTTTTTGCTTTTTCTTCGCATCTTTTTCTTTTTTCTCTTTCTCGTACACCATTTTTCCATAATCTACCAATTTAGCAACAGGCGGTCTTCCATTAGGGGCAACTAATAATAAGTCAAGCCCAGATTCTTTAGCTTTTTGTAAAGCTTCCTTTGTAGGAATAACTCCTAATTTTTCTCCCGCATCATCAATTAGTAAAATTCTTGGAACTTTGATCATTTCATTCTTAATTACTTTGTTTTTATCACTTATAAGACATCATCCTCCTTTTTTTTAAAGTAAAAAGGGTGGAATATAATCCACCCTTTTTTATAAAAAAATTAATATAGTATTATTATTTTAAACCCCTGTCGACTATTTGTCCGAGGTGGAAAACCGGGTGGCTTTCACTTTCAAATATTAAATTTTGGTGGGCCATGCAGGATTCGAACCTGCGACCTACTGATTAAGAGTCAGCCGCTCTACCAGCTGAGCTAATAGCCCCGAAAACACTTAACCATTATACAACACAATCTGTCTTTTGTCAAGAAAAACATTATTAACAAATGATTAAGTTGTAGCGGGCTCTTTTGATTTTGATTCTTTTTTTGAAGAAGTATTTTTTGAATCGTTTATATAATACCCCGATCCTTTAAAAGAAATACCAACGTTTCTAAGAACTCTTTTGGCTTTTTTCTTGCAATTTTCGCACTCAAATGTATCTACGGCTTGTGAAATAGGGAGTAGTTTTGTAAATTCGTGACCGCAGTTGTCGCATTCAAATCTGTATATAGGCATTTTATTTTCACTCCTTTCACAAGGTATTTTAACATTATTTTTTTTAATTTTTGTTAATAAAAAGTTGAGATTTTATACACGAATTCTGCGTTCCATTTCCCATTGACTTAAAAATTCTTCGTACCCAATACTTTTTGCGGCTTTATTTAGAGGGTCGTCTTCAGGAACACCTACTATGATTACATTACTTTTTGAAAGTGCTATTCTTTCAGTAACTTCTGTTAATATTTCCTTAAATTTAGTATTATCTGCGATCGGCGCGGCATCCAAAATAAATCCATTATGCTCATTTGATCCCCAAACAGCATAACCAACCGTAAAACCTCCTGAAAGAATTCTCTCAATCGTATATCTATCTTCACTTAAAAGGAGAGTGGAAGGTTCTCTTTGCCAATTAAGATTTCTTTTTAAGTTCATTTTTGCGGTAAAAGCGATATCATGAACCCAACGACAATCTTCTTGAACAAATTTAAGTCGATTTTCTTCTGGGTTAGGCCACGTGACTTTCAAAGATTCAAGTTTTCTTTTAAGTTTGAAACCATGTTTTTCATAAAATCTTATTGCTCTTTTTTCACCTTCTGCAACTTCTAAAACAATTTTTTCTATCCCTTTCCATTTTAAAGATTCTAAACATCTAAAAAGTATTTCGGAAGCTAATCCTGTGCCCCTTAATTCTTTAATAACACCAAAAGAATCAATTCTTGCTTTCTTTTCTCTCAAAGAAACTAAACAAAAACCTACTGGAGAACCATTTTGATAAACTAAAAAACTTTCATTTTCTGAAATAGAGTTTTCTCTGACATCAAGCTCAAATTCTTGAATGGTCCAATTTACAGGCACTACGTAATCTAAAAAAATTTCATTTACAAGATTTAGAAGGGTAACAACAGAATCTTGGGATAATTTTTTATATTCTATCATTTTTCCCACCTCCCCACTACAATTATACAATAAAATTATTAAAATTAAACAAAAAAAAAGAATCGGAATAATCCAATTCTTTTTTTGGTGCCGGGGGCGGGACTTGAACCCGCACGAGAGCAATTCTCATATGGCCCTCAACCATACGTGTCTACCAGTTCCACCACCCCGGCAATCATATTAACAAAAGCTATTATATAACATAATAGTGAATTTGTCAATATGATAAATATTAAAAAAAAGTTGCTTTTTTATTTTTATCTTCTAATTAATTATTTGATAACAGAATGAGAAAATAATACATAAAAAATATTGCCAGTTTGAGAACTTTCTGCCCATATTTTCCCTTTGTGTGCCATAACAATATTATGAGCAATTGATAAACCCAAACCAAATCCGCCATGATTTTCTCGCGATTTATCAACTCTATAAAATCTTCTAAAAATATTTTTAAGCTCATTTTCTAAAATTGGAACTCCTTCGTTTGATACAGAAAGAAGAATTGACTTTTTTGATAAAAGACTTAACTTTATCTGAATATGTTGATTTTTTTTCGTATATTTGTTTGCATTATCAAGTAGTATATCTATTAATTGACGTAATTTTTCAGGATCTCCATTCATCATAATATTTTCTTTAATTTGATAATCAAGATATTTTTCATCGTCATAAAAGGATGATTCAAATAAAAGTATACTATTTAATGTTATATCACTTATACAAATATTTGTAAAATTATTTGACTGTTTTAAAAAATCAGATCTGGCTAACAAAAGCATATTTTCAATTAGTTTTTTCATTCGAATACTTTCAAATTTTATATTGTCGAATCTTTGAATATTTTTTTTATCAAGATAAGGTATATTTGAAATCAACATATCTGTATTTGAAATTACAACAGTTAACGGTGTTTTTAATTCATGTGAAGCATCTGCAATAAACTGTTTTTGGTTTTCCCAAGCCTCTTCAACTGGTTTAATTGCCCATTTAGAAAGAAATAAACTTAACATGAAAAATGCTACGAGCGATCCTGCTCCTATAAAAAAAGAGTTTCTTAACAAGTTACGAATAATTCTTGTTTCAACAGAAGTATCGGCAAAAGATATAAGAATGAAATTTTCATTATGATGTTTTAAGAATCTTAATTCATACTCCTTTATTTTCCCAGATACGTTTTTATTATTAATTGCTAAGTTAATTGCTTTATTAATTTCTGAATCACTTATATAATGAATTTGATTTAATATAATACGACTAGTACCTTCTTTGATAGTTTCTGCTAATATAATTGGTATTCTAGAATTTGGATAAGGTTTATCGTATGGTTGGTGTGGAATTACAGGAGTGTTAAACATATTTTTATTTTTAAAAGCATCCTCTAGAACAATTCTACCATTTCTTTCAATATTTTTATGAGTAGAAATAAATATAGTAAAAAAGATTACTAGTAAGATTATTGAAACAACGCTCATCATCATAATTATTAATTTTAATCTCAATTTTTTAATCATTTTCTACCTCCAAACGATATCCTATAAACCTTACCGCATTAATTTTAACTTTAGATTTTAAATGAAGGAGTTTTTTTCTTAAAAATGACATATAAACTTCAACAACATTTCCCTCTGCTTCACTATCGTAACCCCAAACTTTTAATTGTAAAGTCTCTTTTGAAGTGAGTCTAGAATTGTTTTCAATTAAAAGCCTTAATAGTTCCAGTTCTTTTGCTCTAAGCCTTACAGAACGAGAGTCACAAAAAAGTTCTGCAGAAGATACATTTAATAAGATATCTCCGAAAGATAATTCTTGTGGTTGAATAGGTCCTTTTCGTCGCAATATAACTCTCAAACAAGCAATTAGTTCTTCGGTTTCAAAAGGTTTTGTAAGATAATAATCAGAACCTAAATTTAAACCTTTAATACGATCTTCTAGTTCTGATTTTGCAGTTAACATCAATATAGGAGTATTCTTGCCATTATTTCTTAGTAATTTTAGAAGATCATAACCATTAATTTTTGGTAACATAACATCAAGAATAATGGCATCGTATATATCGCTCATAGCATTATTTAATCCATCTTCTCCATCATAAGAAATATCTACAATATAGTTGTTAATTGTTAATAAATCTGCAATTGTTTGAGCTAGTCTTTTTTCATCTTCTACAATTAAAATTCTCAATAATTATCACTTCCCAAATCAAAATAAAGTTTAAAACTAATAAATAATTTTTTATCTAAATATTATAATTGTTAAGCATTAAATGAAAGTTAAAACAAATAATAAAAAAGACTTAGAATTAAATCGCTTCTTGATGAAGTGTAGAAGTTTTAAATGTAGTTTAAAAGCCGCACTGAACTTTGCGCGGCATTACAGCATTTTTGACAACGTAAATATTTTTATAGAGAATTTGTGGAAAATCATAAATTTGTTTTTAATATTATTTTCCTGACCAACTGACTATAAAGTATTATAAGTCGCACTATTATTTTTCATAGAACCAAAAAATTTTGCAGTTAAGCTTCGTTTAATTCCAAAGATTTATTATTCATTTATTAATATGATTATTTTAAATTTAAAGGGGGAAAATTATGCAGTGTTTAAAAGTAAAAAAATTTAGACATGAAATTAAGCATTATATTAATTTGTCTGATGCTATGGCGATAAAAAAAAGACTTTCATTAATAGCAGATTTAGATAAAAATGCAAAATCAGATGGGAAATACAAGGTTAGGAGTCTTTATTTTGATACGCTTGATGATAAAGTTTTAATGGAAAAAATCTCTGGAATAAATAATAGAGAAAAATTTAGAATCAGATATTATAATGAAGATTCAAAATTTATTAAGTTAGAAAAAAAAAGTAAAGTAAATGGATTTGTAAATAAAGTTTCAACTCAAATATCGAAAGAAGAAAGCGAAAAAATTCTTTTAGGAGATATTTCTTGGATGAAAAATACACAAAATAATTTATTAATAGAATTTTATGCAAAAATGAAATATCAACAATTAAGACCAAAAACAATTGTTGATTATGTAAGAGAAGCCTTTGTATATAAATATGGTAATGTGAGAATTACTATTGATAGTAATATTCAAACTGGTATTAATTCAAAAAAATTATTTTGTCATAACGTACCTGTTGTGCGTATTAATAAAGAAAACATTATAATTTTTGAAGTGAAATATGATGAATACCTTCCAGAAGTTATTAAGGGATTAATTCAAGTAAATAGTACTTTTAAAACAGCATTTTCAAAATATATGGTAAGTAGAATATTTAATTAAAAAATCAAAGGAGAAAAAAACATGACATTTAACGATATCTTTAAATCTAGTTTTTTAGAAAGAGTAGCTAGTTTTTCTGTGTTAGATACAATTATAGCACTGTTATTAGCTTTTATATTAGGTCTTTTTATATTTTTTGTATACAAAAAAACTTTCAGTGGCGTTATTTATTCATCAAACTTTGGGATTTCACTTATTTCTATGGCGATGATTACAGCTATGATTATTTTGGCTATAAGTTCAAATGTTATATTATCCCTTGGTATGGTAGGAGCTTTATCAATTGTACGTTTTAGAACAGCCGTAAAAGATCCTATGGATATATCATATTTATTTTGGGCTATTTCCATTGGAATTGTTGTTGGAGCCGGAATGATTCCTTTAGCTGTATTTGGAACAGTTTTAATTGGGATTGTTTTAATGGTTTTTGCAAACAAAAAATCAATAAATACTCCTTATTTGATAATTATTAACTGTAATAATGAAGAATCAGAGAAAAACGTTTTGAATATTATTTGCAAAAATGTAAAAAAGCAAATTCTTAAATCCAAAACGGTTTCTAAAGAAGGTATAGAAATAACTTTTGAAATAAGATTAAATCAAACGACAACAGAATTTGTTAATCAAATTTTATTAATAAATGGAGTCAGTAATGCAATACTTGTTAGCTATAATGGAGAATATTCATCATGATAGATAATAAGCATATTAATAAAATAATTATTTTATTAGTTATCTTTGCATTAATTTTTACTTTTGTTTTCAGTTTAAAACCAGATCTAATAGGAATTAAATCATCCGAAAATAAGCCGGAATACGCTAAAAAAACACTTTTTGATAAAGAAAAAATTTCTACTATTAATATAATAGTAGATCCAGATAAATGGCAAGAAATGCTAAAGAATGCGACTTCAGAAGAATATATTCTTTGTGATATAACAATAAATGGAGATACTTTTCAAGCAGTTGGGATACGCCCAAAAGGAAATTCAAGTTTGAATACGATTGCAAAAAGTGATTCTGATAGATATAGTTTTAAAATAAAGATGGATAAATATGTTAAAGATCAAAGTTACTTTGGACTTGGAAAATTTGTCATAAATAATATGATAGGTGATGCAACATATATGAAAGAATATCTTTCATACGAGTTATTCTCTTATTTAGAAGTTAATACACCTTTATATGCATTTTCTGAGATATTTATTAATGGAGAATATTGGGGTTTGTATCTTACAGTTGAATCAATTGAAGAAGAATACCTTCAAAGAAATTTTGGATTAGATTATGGAAATTTATACAAACCAGAAACTAGTAATATTGAAGAAAATAAAGGAAACCAATTTGAAAATAGAATAAATTTTCAGTTTGAAGAAATGATGCCACCTGATAATAACCAAATGAATATTGAAAAAATGCCCACAGATCCTGAAAATATTGAAGAGAATAAAGGAAACCAATTTGAAAATAGAATGAATTTTCATTTCGGAGAAATGATGCCACCAGATAATAACCAAATGAACACTGAAAAAATGCCCACAGATCCTGAAAATATTGAAAGGCATAATAATATAAAAGATAGAATGAACTTCCAAAAAGAAAATCCCGCCACTAAAAGTTTTGAATCGAATCTCAATAACCAATTTCCCACAAACCATTTTAACAAAGAAAGTATAAATGGAGGTGCTGATTTAATCTATTTAGATGATAATATAGAAAGTTATCCTCAAATTTTTGATCAAGCAGTGACTAAAGTTAGTGATAAAGATAAGAAAAAAATAATTGAAGTTTTAAAAGCACTTTCAAATAATGAAAGCGAAGAAAATATTAAAAAATATATAAATGTCGAACAAGTTCTTAGTTATTTTGCAGCAAATACATATCTGGTAAATCTTGATAGTTATGTTGGAAATTTTAAACATAATTATTATTTATATGAAAAAAATGGTAAAGTATCAATATTACCTTGGGATTTGAATCTCTCTTTTGCAGGATTTCAAAGCGGAAATGCAACAAGTGCTGTTAATTTTCCAATTGATACTCCGGTTGCAGGAGGGATTAGTTTAGAAGATCGACCTCTTATAAGCACATTGCTAAAAAATGAGAAATTTGTTGAAACATATTATGATAAACTTCAAAAAATAGTTGTTGAATATTTTGAAAACGGCTTATTTAATGAAAGTATTAATAAAATAGATGAATTGATTTCACAATCTGTGAAAAATGATCCAACAAAATTTTATTCTTATCAAGAATACAAATTAGCGATTGAGACACTAAAAAAATATGGCGATTTAAGAACAAAAAGCATTAGAGGACAACTCGAGGGAAGTGTTCCTTCAACATCAGAAGAACAATCAAAAGATCCAAAGGCTCTTATAGAGGCTTCAACAATCAATATTTCTTTGCTAGGAACTATGGGAGGAGAAAAAATCAGAAATTAAAAAGAAAATTTTAACGTTAAAAATCCCGAAAACATTTATTATGTTTTCGGGATTTAAACTAATTATTATTCCCATTCAATAGTTGCTGGTGGTTTTGAAGTTATATCATATACAATTCTTCCTACATTATCTACTTCATTTGTTATTCGACTTGAAACTAATTCAAGTACTTCAAAAGGTATTCTTGACCAGTCTGCTGTCATCCCTTCAATACTGTCGACTGCTCTTAAAGCAACTACATAATCATAGCTTCTGACGTCTCCAACTACTCCGACTGTTCTTAAAGGTGTTAAAACGGGGAATGCTTGCCAAACCTTTTCATACCACCCTGTTTCTTTTAAAGTTCTTATATAAACATCATCAACGTGTTTTAATATTTCAAGTTTTTCTTCGGTAATTTCTCCAAGAACTCTTATACTTAATCCAGGTCCTGGGAAAGGATGTCTGTATAAAATATGTTTTGGAATGCTTAATAATTCACCTAATTTTCTTACTTCATCTTTGAATAATTCTCTTAAAGGTTCTAATATTTTAAGATTCATTTTTTCTGGTAATCCGCCAACATTATGATGAGTTTTTATTTTAGCTGTTTTTTTACCAGAAGCCGCTGATTCTATAACATCTGAATAAATTGTTCCTTGTACAAGAAATTCGTAATCAGGGTCTTTAATCGCTTCTTCTTCAAAAACTCTAACAAACTCTTCACCAATAATTTTTCTTTTTTGCTCTGGATCGGTAACTCCTTTTAATTTATTTAAAAATCTTTCTTTTGCATCTACTACTGTTAAATCAAGTCCAAACATTTCATGAAATATTTTTTTTACTTCGGTAGCTTCATTAAGTCTTAACAGCCCATGATCTACAAAAACAGCTTTTAAGTTATTTCCTATAGCTTTATGCATAAGAACAGAAGCTACTGAAGAATCTACTCCACCAGATAATCCAATTATTGCTTTTTTATTTCCTACAACTTCTTTTATTTCAATAATTTTCTCATCTTCAAAATCTTTTAATGACCAAGTATCAGAAACATGACAAATTTGAATTACAAAATTTTCAAGCATATCATTTCCGTATTCACTATGCATTACTTCTGGATGAAATTGAATTGCAAATATATTTTTTTCTTTTATTTCAAATCCCGCTATTATGTTATTTTCTGTTTTTGCTATTATTTCTGCATTTTCAGGTAGTGCGACTACAGAATCAGAATGACTCATCCAAACAATAAATTTTTCAGGTATATCGTTGAAAAGTCTATCTTTTTTCAAATTTAATAATCTAGTTCTACCATATTCTCTAACTTTTTCACGTTTTATATCTCCACCAAGTTTTTTAGCAAGTGCATGCATACCATAACATATCCCTAAAATTGGAAGATCCAAATCAAAAATTTCTTCAGGTATTTTTAATGAATCTTCTGCATATACGCTATCAGGACCTCCAGATAAAATAATTCCCGAAACCTCTTCATAACTAACTTTATCTTCTACTTGAACAACTTCAGAAAAAACACCTAATTCTCTTATTCTTCTTGCCAAAAGTTGCGTATATTGTGACCCAAAATCAAAAATAAGTATTTTACTCATTTTTTACCTCCAGTTTATATAAAATTTTCATTCTTTTTAAATTCAGAAAAAATCTTATTTTTACAAATTAAATCATAAATATTAGCCGCTTTTAAGTCATATTCTAATTGTTCAAGAAGTATTTCAGGAATAGCTTCATATTTTTTATTTGAGTCAAGAAAATTTTGTTTTAGACGATTATAAATATTTTCATATTTTGAAATATTAGAAATTATTGGATATTTTGAATTTTCTTTTATCATTTTCAAAACTTTTTGACCCTTTTCATTAAATCCTAAAACTCTAAAATATTGTGGCCCGTACAAATTATACGTTTCTATTTTTTTTGTTTCTATTTTAAATAATATATTTAACATAGTTCTTTTTAATCTGGAGTAAGTTGTTCGTTTTGATTTTACTTCAGAAATTAATTCAGATATATCAAATTTTTCAAAAGATTTTTCAATTATCCTTTTTTCAAGACCTTCATTTACACCATAATAATTTTTAATTTCATTTTTTGAAGATAGTTTTAAAGCGGATAAAATTATTTCATTCATAGTCTCATAAAAAACAGGCGTTTCTCCGTTATTTAATTTTTCTTTTAATATATCAAAACATTCTTTTGGAATAGATTGATTTACTAAATCATAATCATTAGTTCTTAATAATTTTCTAACAGCAGTCGCACTCGAAATATTACCAGTAAAACTTGTTTCGTTATATGAAGCACCTTCCCTTTTTATTAAAGAGGCATTTATTGTTGATTTATATTTTTTCAAATATGTGAGATATTCTAATCCTAAAATATCATTAGATTTTTCAATTACTTCAAGATTTATACTTTTTTTCATATGTTCAGAAACATAATTTTTTAAAGCAATTGAACGAGCTTTTGGAAAAGATAATCCTGTTTTTAATAATGTTCTTAAAATTTTTTTAAATTCTTTAGGCTCTTCGACTAAAATGTCGGATAAAATGTGAAGAGTATCTATATCAGCAGATTCACTTCCAAAAACTAGATCTGTTACTATCCCTAATCTTGATAAAATACCTATACTTCCATTAGCAAAACCACTCGCATCTTGTATGCTGTATATAAATGGTAATTCTATTATAAGATCTATACCTTGACTTAAAGCCATTTGTGTTCTAATAAATTTATTTAGAATTGCCGGTTCGCCTCTTTGAACAAAGTTCCCACTCATAACAGCTATTGTATAGTCTGGTTTTACAAGTTTTTTTGCTTTTTCAAGATGTAATTTATGTCCGTTATGAAAAGGGTTATATTCTACTATTAAACCTAATACTTTCATTTATATCACCTGCAATTATTATTATCTATTTGATCGGTTCTCTGTAAAATTTTGTGAGCAATTATGAAAAGTTGAAACTTTTAGGTTCTATGAAGAATTTTGTTGGTAATTATAAAAAGTTGAAACTTATAAATATTAAAAGAAAATTATATAATTTGTCATTTCGAACGAAAAAGCGTTCTTCTTTTGAGGAGAAATCTGCGAATTTGCGATTTTATGTTTTGAAATAATTTAATAAAAAACCAAAATACGCAGATCTCTCCTCCAAAAAACGTCGTTCGATATGACAGATCGTAAAAAAAGTTTTTAGATTATGTATAAACTTCAATAACTTTTTCAAAAATCAACTATCAATAAATAATTTTTACCCACACTTTTTTTCATAGAACCAACTTTTAAACAGGAAAAAAAATTTATGAGATTTGTCATTTCGAAAAAAAAAGAGCCTTTCTTTTTCGTTTGAGATGACAGAGCGAAGAGTATTAAAAAAGTTTTTAGATTATTTATACAAATCAATAAATTTTGCAAGAATCTACTATAAAAATATCAATGTTATTGTAAGTGCTGTAACGCCGTGCATAGTGCAGCGTACACTATATTAAAAGCAAATAATGGTAAATATGGATGAAATAAAGTAGCGAGCAATTGCTCAATAATTATTACCCACTTTTTCTACATAGAATCATTTAATCAACTTTTATTATAGCACGTTTTATTTATTAAAATGAAACTTTTTTAAAACAAAATTATTTAGGTTCTCTTTCTTTTTTTAAGTTTTGAAAGTAATAGAAAAAAAGATCTAATTTTTGAAGAATATATAAAATTATTAAATTAATTAGCTATACAAACTAATGAAATTGTGGTAAAATTATCAGAAAAAAGGATGGTGAGGTAATGTCTATAAAGGTATTAATATCGGGTTTGTTGATGTCACTTATATTTGGAATGTCATTTTTGTTTACAAAAAATGCTCTTGACTATGTAAACCCTTTTCAGTTTTTAGCGTATAGATTTTTTATTTCTTTTATTTTTACAAATTTTCTAATTTTAATTAAAGTATTTAAAATTAGAAAAATAAATTTTATTAAGCTTTTACCTTTAGCCATTTTTCAACCGGTCTTATATTTTATTTTTGAAAATTTTGGAGTTAGTTACTTGAATGTGTCGGAAGCGGGAATTATAATTTCAAGTATTCCTGTTTTTGTGGCAATTTTTTCTCCGATATTTTTAAAAGAAAAAACTAATAAATTCCAATTTTTATTTATTTTTTGTAGTTTGATAGGTGTAATTCTTATTATGGGAGTAAATTCATTGAGCGGGAATTTCAAAGGAATATTGCTGATGTTTTTTGCAGTTATTTCAGCCACAGCTTATAATATGATTTCAAGAAAAATGTCTCTTTCTTATACTCCTCAAGAAACAACATATATTATGATGTCCGTAGGAGCTTTAGTCTTTAATACTATATTTTTGTTTTCAGGAAATTTTAACTATTCAGAGTTATTTATAAAACCAGTTTTTATTTCTGCGATATATTTAGGGATTTTTTCTTCTACATTAACATTCTTTTTAATTAATTATATGTTAAGCAAGGTAACTGCTGTTCAATCTTCTATATTTGCAAACATTACAACTGTTGTATCTGTTTTGGCAGGAGCAATCTTTAGAAATGAGTCTATAAAGTTATATCATCTGATTGGAATGCTATTTATAATCGCTGGAGTTACGGGAGTGAATTATTTTAGTAACAAAATTAAAAAGCAAGCATTATAAAATTGTTTTATTTTATGTTTTTTATGATATAATATATTTAGATTATGTGAAGAGGAGTGAAACTTTGAATTTTATTAAAAATAGAAAAATAAAAATAATTATTTATATGATTTTGCTAATACTCATATTATTTAGAATAGATTTAAACCTTAATAACTTTTCTGTATTAGAAGTTATATTAGTTTTTTTTATCACTTTCATTTCAGATAATATAAAAATATATTGGAAAAAAGACGAAAGATTAGTTAGTAACACAGTAGGATTTCTTTTTGCTTTTTTATTAGGATATGAATACATTTTAATCGCAGGATTAGCTGTTCTTTTTAGGCTATTGAAAAAAGATGAATTTGAGAAAAGAATTTATAAAACACTTGTTTATGCCGACACCTATCTTTTAGCCGCAATTGTAGGATATAGAGCGGAAGGTTTATTTTCTCTGATTTTATTTATAACTGCTGCAAAAGTTATTAATTCTATTTTTGTTGATGGGATCGAAAAATTTGAACTTAACGTTTTTACTTACGAATATATTCACTTTTTATCTTTAATACCCTATACTTATGTTTCTTTAATGATTGAAAACAAGTTTTTAAGTTATTCTGTAATTTTAATAAATCTTATTTTTTTAATTTTTTATTATTTTATTATTAAAAATATTAATGAAAAAAAAGATGAAAAGAATAAAAATGAGAGATTGAATCGTTTTAATCAAATAATTTTAGAAGTTTCAAGAATTTTAAAAGAATTTTCTTTAAAAGAATCTGAAGATAAAATACTTACAGAAATAGCAGATATATTAAGAATAGATTTAGGCTATAAATTCATACTTATTAGTTTATTTGATCCTACTAATAATACTGTAAAAAGAATTACTAAATCAGGAATTTCTGACGAACAGTTTAAAGAAATAAAAGAAAGAGTTATTAATTCTGAATCGGTAATAAAAATAATGGATGAAAAACATAGATTTTTGGAAACTTATTTTATTCCGGATCTTGATGATGAAGAAGATAAAGTAAGTTTCAACCTTTATAATAGCAATGAAAAGAATAAAAATAATGATCTTGATTGGGAAATAGTACAAAAAAAATGGTCTGAAAATGATTTATTGTTAGTCGCTCTAAGAAATCAAAATGATGAAATGATTGGTTATATTTCATGTGATAATCCTGAAAATGGCTTGAGACCTAATAATGAACAGCTTGTTCTTTTATCCGTTTTTGCTCAACTTGTTTCACTCGTTCTTGAAAATTCTCAACTTTATCAAAAAGTAGTAGGTCTTGCAGAAACAGATGGTTTAACAAAATTATACAATCATTCAAAACTTTTTGTTGACTTAATGACTTTTGAAAAGAAAAATTATAACATAAGCGTAGCTTTTCTAGATATGGATGATTTTAAAAAAATTAATGATACTTATGGACATATGAAAGGTGATCAAATTTTATCAGATGTTGCAAGAATAATAAAAAATAATGTTAGAGAAAATGATAATGTTTATAGATATGGCGGAGATGAATTTGTAATAATTTTTAGAGGTATAAGTAAAGAAAAATGTAGAGAAATAATTTTAAGATTTATTGAAAAAACAAAATCACTTGATGTAAAATTGAGTTTTAGCATAGGTGTATCTAATATTGAAGAATGCACAGATTATAAAGACGCTCTTGATTTAGCAGATAAAAGAGCCTATATTTCTAAAAGAACGGGAAAAGGAAAAATAATTATATAAAGAAGTCTTTTTTTAGACTTCTTTATTTTTTATATTATGATATAATCTTATTATAGAATAAATATTATGAGGTGAAAAAATGATAAAAGAGTTTTTAAAACAAGAAGTAAAAGCTTCAACAGGTTGTACCGAACCTGGAGCAGTTGCTTTAAGTACCGCAAAAGCTAAATCTTATTTAAGTGGTGAAATAAAAAAAATTGATGTTGAAGTTAGTAAAAGTATATATAAAAATGGAATTTATGTAAAGATTCCAGGTGCTGAGGGAGCGAGAGGTAATAAAATAGCCGCTGCACTCGGAGTGGTAATAAAATGTGATACTCCAGATCTCCAAATATTATATAATACAAATTCTGAATATAAAATAAAAGCAGAAAAATTGATAAGCAAAAAATTAATAAATATATATCCAAATGATAAAACTGGTGTTTATATAAAAACAACAATGAAAGATAGCAACAATGATGTTTGTGAATGCATTATTGAAGATAATCATTCTAATTTTTCAAAAATTTCTTTAAATGAAAAAATAATTTTTGAAAATAACGACAAATTCAAAAATTGTAATTTCTTTGAAGCAAACAAACTTGAAAATATGACTTTAAGTGAAATTATTAAAATTTCAACAAACATTGATGAAGAAGATATAGAATTTATTATTTCAGGAGCATTAATGAATATAAAAGCTGCTGAATACACTTTAAAAGATTGTCATGAGTCCATCGAAAATATTGGTAAAAAATTAAATTCTATTTTTTTAGAAGACAAAATAAATGAAAAAATTAGAAAATATTCTTCGGCAGCATCTTTTACAAGAATGAACGGAGCTCTTGTAAATATAATGAGTTCGTGTGGTTCTGGAAATCAAGGAATTGTTAACACAATACCTGTTTATCTTTTTGGAAAATTTGTAAAGGCCTCAGATAAAGAAATAGCAGAAGCTATTTCTTTAAGCCATTTTCTTTCAGGATATATAAAATTTTATGTAGGAAAACTTGCACCAATTTGCGGAGCATTTTATTCTGCTGGTTCTGGAGCAACCGCTGGAATCGCTTATTTAAAAAAATTAAACGAACAAAAGATACTTCAAGCTGTAGACACTATGATTTCTAATACCACAGGAGTTTTGTGTGATGGCGCAAAAGAAAGTTGCGCATTTAGAATAGGTATAGCCGTAGAAGAAGCTTATTATTCAGTAATAATGGCAGAGAAAAATTTGTTTGTAGAAAACAATCAAGGTTTTTTAGGAAATTGTTGCTCCGAAAGCATTAAAAATATATCGAAAATAAATGAGTTTGGAATGAAAGAAATCGATAATTCAATAATTTCAATTTTAGAAGGAAGAGAAAATAAATATTAAGAAACATTAAGAGTTTTATCAAGATAAAAATTATCTGATATAATTAGATTAGAATACTAAAAAATCATAAGGTGGTGAAAAATAATGAAAATAGCTTTTTTTTCTGATGTTCACTCAAATTTAGAAGCTTTTCAAACAGTATTAGAAGATATTGAAAACAGAAAAATTTCTAAAATATTTTTTTTAGGAGACCTTGTAGGTTATGGTCCTAATCCTAATGAAGTTATTGATTTAATGAAAGAAAAAAAAATACCTGGTATTATGGGAAATTATGATGATGCTATAGCATATGAAAAAGAAAGTTGCGGATGTACTTATAATCCAGGAAGAGAAACAGAAATTGGAGATGAATCTGTAAATTGGACTATAAAAAATACTACGAAAGAGAATAAAGAGTATTTAAAATCTTTACCTAAAAGAATAGAATTTGAATTTGAAGGGGTGAAATTTCTTCTTGTTCACGGAAGTCCTTTAAACGATTTATTAGAATATGTTAAGCCTAATACACCAGTAGAAAGATTAAAAGAAATCGCAGAATCAGTTGAAGCAGATATTATAATTAATGGTCATACTCATATTACTATGATAAAAAAAGTTTTCAATAAAATGATATTTAATACAGGAAGTGTAGGAAGGCCTAAAGATAATGATTATAGAACAGGATATCTTATAATAGATATTGAAAAAGCTGTCTTATCTTTCGAGTTTATAAGACTTGATTATAATGTAAAAAAAACATGTGAAAAAATTTCTGAAGTGAATTTACCTGCAGAATTATCTACTGTATTAGCTTTAGGAAATACTTTTAAAATGGCTAAACCAAAAGAAAATTTAAATTTTAAAATATAAAATTAAATCTTTTTGTGATTAATTCAAAAAATTACAATTTGCCATTCGAAGTTATAGAACAAAAAAATTATTTTCATCAGTTATCAATACAGGGAAAAAATATCTTATATAACACTAAAAAACAGGCTTTAATAAAAAGCCTGTTTTTTTGGAGCGGAAGACGGGGCTCGAACCCGCGACCCCTTGCTTGGCAAGCAAGTGCTCTACCACTGAGCTACATCCGCACAAATGGAGCAGGAGATGAGACTCGAACTCACGACCTCCGCCTTACCAAGGCGGCGCTCTACCGACTGTAGCTACTCCTGCAAAACCTTAATTATTATACTACAAAATCTTTTTACTGTCAAGATTCAAAATTTATTTTTCCTCTTTTTCTTTTACATTCAAAAGATTTATTTTAGCTGTAACAGTATTTTTTTGAACTTCAATTTCAAATCCCAATTCGTGTATAAGCCAAATACCTCGACATCTTTCTCTTAAAGGCTCTTTGAATTCTGTACAATCTTTTTTTAATTCAAAGCCCTTTCCTTCATCTGTAATTTGTACAATTAAAATATTATTCTCAAATAAAATTTTTAATTTCACTTTTTTTTGAAAATCAAAACAATTACCATGAGAAACTGCATTATTTAGCAGTTCTCTTATGGCAATACTTAGTAAAAATAAATGTTTTTCATTTTTTATATTACATTCTTCTTTTAAAAATTTTTCTATAAAAAGTGCAATTTTTGCTGCTTCTTCGTATGAAGAAAAAAAATCTGTTTCGAATTTCATTATTATACTACAACTTTTGATATAGCACTTATTATCATATAGTCATTAAAAGGTTTTTTCAAAAATATATCTATTCCTAAATTTTTAGCTTCTTCTCTAATTTCTTCATCACCCATAGCACTCAACATTATTATATTAGCTTTAGGATTAATCGTTTTTATATTTTTTGAAGCTTCCATACCATCCATTATAGGCATAGTTATATCCATGAAAATAACTTCAGGATTTAATTTTTGAAATAATTCTACTGCTTCTTTTCCGTTTTTTGCATCTCCACAGACTTCATGCCCATTTTTTTCAAGAGTTTTTCTCAATAATGAATGAATTAATGGAGAATCGTCAACTATTAATATTTTCAATTTTGTTCAGCCTCCTCAAAACAATTTTTTATTATGATTATGCTTATATCATCTTTTATTATTTTATCTTTAATTTTATTTTTTGAAAAGTTTTCTAAAATATATTTATTTATGTTCTCTATCAATTCATTTTCATTTTTGAAATTTTCAAATAAAATCTTTGCATGGTTTAAAAATATTTCTAAATTACATTTTAAAGAGTTGCTAAAAATTTCAAAGTTGTCAAAAAAACCGTCCGTATACATAAAAATCATATCATTTTTATTAAACATTATATTTGTATCTTCAAAAAAAACATCTTTTAAAATTCCTGCTAAAAAACCTTTTTTGGTAAGAACTTCGAATTCATTTTGTTCACGCCTATATAATATAGGAAAAGGATGTCCAGCATTAGAAAAAGTTAACTGGTTTTTTTCAATTTTTCCAATAAATGCAGTAAAAGAAAACATTTCAGAAGAATTAAAATTACTTTCCATAAAATCATTCATTTTTTTTAAAACTTCAGATGGTTTTTTATTTTCTTCAGCATAATTTGCAAATAAAACTTTTATCATTGAAGAAATTATTGAAGCTGTTATTCCATGGCCTGAAACATCCGCTATTATAAACCATGTTGCTTCATTTATTTCAATACAATCGTAAAAATCTCCGCCTAATTCAAAAGATGGTATATATAAACCTTTGAAATTAACATTTTTTAATTTTTTTTGATTATTGATAATATTTTTCTGAAAAAAACTAGCAAGATGAAGTTCTCTATTTATTTTTTCATTAAAAGTCATTATTTCTTTTGTTTGCTCATAAACTTTAAGAGCATTATTGACTTTTAAAGGCAAAATAAAATCTATTTCTTCTGTTTTAAGAGGTTTTTCAAAAAAATCATGTGCTCCTAATGATAAAGCTTTTTTTATTGAATCTGTTTCATTCATCGCCGAATTAATTATGATTGGTATTAAATTGTATTTTCCATCTTTTTTAATTATTTCTAAAAATTCAAAACCGTCCATTTCGGGCATCATTAAATCTAAAATTATTAAATCAATATCATTTTTATACAAAATTTCAAGGGCTTTTCTTCCGCCTTCAGCTTCAAATATTTTAAGGTTAGAAACAGTCTTTTTTAATATTGCAATTATAAGCTTTCTATTAAACAAAACGTCATCAACAACCATTATATTATTCATTTTAATCCCCTCTATTCGATTGCAAAATTAACTTCTATTATTCCAACAGAAAGAATCAATTCAATACATATAGTTTCAGCCGTGCTAAGAATTAAATACACATCTTTTCCTGTTACTATTGATGGTGGAGTAATATCAAAATTAATTCCTAAAGAAGCAATTAAAGAACTCGCCGTTCCCGACATCATGTTTGTCAATTCTCCAAGAGCACTTCTTGCCATTTCATCTAATTCTGAAACTTCCATTCCCATCATCATCAATGAAACGATATTTTTTGCTGTTTTTTCGTCCATACTATAAGCCACATTACCTTTTATCCCATCAACTAAACCTATCATAGAAGTAACTTCTCTATCTATAACCATAATATCTTTTTTAATTATTTTTCCTTTTTTTACATCTGGAATTCCGATTTGTTCTAATATAGTTTTTATAGCACTTAAAAAACTGTTTAACAACTTTGCATCCATTTATTTATCACCTTCCACAGCTACATTAAATAAAATTTTTCCATATTCGCAATGAGAATCTAAAGTTACGGAAGGAATTTTAGGAATAGAGATTATTACATTTTCTCCAGTGAAAATTATTGGAGGAGCTAATCTTAACCCTGCTTTTAATTCATCATTTAATAAAGTTAACGCATCTCCACCTATTGTATTCAAAATTTCTGTCAAACAAGCAAGAACCATTCTATCCTTAATATCTTCATATTTTTCACCTGTTATATGTTCGGAAATTTTCAAAGCTACATTTTTTTCCATATCTAACAATATTCTGCCTTTAAAATTTCCCGCAAAACTTACGGAAGCTGATATTCCATAAGATTTTAAATCTCCGTCAAAATCATAAACATCTCCAGAATTATTTATTTCAATACCGCCCATTACAAGCATCATTTCCTTAAAACTTTTTACAAAAGGAGCTGTTCTTTTTTTATCTATCATTAGGAACCTCCTTATTAAATAATAATTATATTTAAAAATATTTTTAAATCATTTGCAAAGAACATTTTTGAAACGGAAGGAATGTTTTTTTTATTAATAAACGCATGATTATCCCCCTCAATTGTAAATGGTGAAGTCAAGTTAAAATGATTTTCAGTTCCAGAAAATATTATTTTTACTTTCCCTGCAATCATGTTCACAAGTTCGGATATTCCATCAGACAATTCGTCTTTAGTTAAATCTTCCGGTAGCATTCCTGTCATATAACTCATAAGAATTCTTACACTTTCTTCTGATGTAGAAAGTGTAAAAATGTAATTGTATTCATCACCTTTTAAAAACATCACACCTGAATAATCTGCATTTTCATGTAAATGTTCTTTTTCAGATACTAAAAGTCCTGTCATTGTTGTTAAAACATTTATAGTTGATTCTGTAAAAGCAGTATCTATAATTTTTAATTTTTTTTCAATAATTTCACTCATAAAAATCCTTCTCCAAGACATTCTAAAATTCTTTTTTGTAATTCTTCCATAGAGAACGGTTTTATCAAATAATTTGCAGCACCTGCTTTAATAGCTTGAACTATATTTTCTTTTTCTCCTTCAGTAGTAACCATCATGACCGGTATACCATTATACTTTTCATCTTTTTTGATAAATTTTAAAAACTCAATACCATTCATTCTGGGCATATTCCAGTCTAGCAATATAAGTTCAATATCTTCATAACCCTCTTCGATTTTTTCTAATCCTTCAATTCCATCAATTGCTTCTATTGTTTCCATTTCAAGAACATCTGCTGCCTCTCTAATAATTTTTCTAACTATCGAAGAATCATCTACAACTAATATTTTCAAATAAAATCACCCCTCTCAAAATGACAATAGTAAACTCCTTTTTCAAATTCAATTTGTTTAAAATAATTCGAATAATCAGGTAAAATTTCTGAAGCTCCCACTACTAAAAAACCATTTTTATCTAAAGAATTAGATATTTTTTCTAAAATATTTTTTTTCAATTCTTTTGAAAAGTATATCAAAACATATCTGCAAAATATCAAATCAAATTTTCCCAAAGAACTGAAATCATTTAAAAGATTAAAATGAGTGAATTTGACTATATTTTTTATTTCATCATTTAATTTGAAAACTCTTCCTTCTTTTTCAAAATATTTTTCTAAATATTTTTTATCTAAACCCCTCATTACAGATATAGCGTTATATCGACCTTCTTTAGCTATATTTAAAACTTCTTTAGATATATCTGTACCTATTATTTCAAAATTTTCTAATGTAACGTCTTTTATATTGTTTTTTATTAAATATTCGTTTATACAAATAGAAGTTGAATAAGCTTCTTGTCCTGTTGATGATGCCGCAGACCATATTCTGAATTTTTTGATTTTTTGATCTCTAACACTTTCAATTGCTTCAGGTAAAATATTTTTTTCTAAAAAAATCCAAGGTTTTATATCTCTGAACCATTGAGTTTCATTAGTTGTAATGGCATCTATTATTTTTTCTTTAAGCTTTTCATCTTTACTCATATTGATCTTTTTATAAAATTGTTCAAAATCATCACAATCATATTCTACTAATAATCTTGCAAGTCTGCTTTCAATAAGGTATTGTTTTTCTTCATTTAAACTTATTCCACATAATTCTTCTATAAATTTTTGTATCTTAATGATCGTATTATTTTCACCCATTAAAATCACCACTTATTATTTTAGATATTCTGTTACCTATTATTTCAATATCAAGTGATTCATCTGAAAAACCAGCTTTTTCAACTCTCATAGGCATACCATAAACTACACAACTCTTTTCATTTTGAGTTATGCAATAACATTTTAAATTTTCTTTTAAATGTTTAATACCCTTTTCACCATCATTTCCCATACCAGTTAAAATTACCGCTAAAATATTAGTGTTTTTATCATAAACATTTGTCAATGATTTAAATAAAACATCTGCTGAAGGTTTCACATTAATAATAGGATCGTCATTTTTATATTTAGCAATTATTTTATTTTCAATTTTTTCTAAATAAAGGTGTTTTCCACCAGCAGCAATATAAATTTTTCCTTCACATATTTCTTCATTTTCTTGAACTTCAACAAAATTCATTTTTGTCTTGCTTTTTAACGATTGAGCTAATATTTGAGTAAATTTTTCAGGCATATGTTGAGTGATTATAATAGGTGTTTTAATACTTTTATTCAATTTAATAAAAAGTTTATCTAAAGCAGATGGACCACCAGTTGATGAAGCTATTAAAATAATCTTTGGTGTTGAAATAATTGTTTTTTCTTTTTTTTGAATTTTTTCAGATATAATTTCCATTTTCTTTTCTTTTTCAAATTCAATTTCAGATATTTTCTTTACTTTAATTTGATTAAAAATAGAGTTTAGCTTATTTCTTATAAAAAGCATATTTCTTTCTAAATTATCTGAATTAGGCTTCAATATAAAATCAAAAGCACCATTTTCTAAAGCTTCTACAGTCATTCTTGCTGTATTGTCATCACCAGAAGATATCAATACTACTTCTATTTCAGGATATTTTTCTTTTATTATTTTAAGAGTTTCAACTCCTGTTAAACCTGGCATAAATATATCCATCAAAACAACATCAAAGTCGTTTGAATTTTGAATTTTTTCTAATGCGTTAAAACCGTTTGAAGCAAAATTATTAGTTTTAGCGTTAGATGTTTTATTTATTGCGTCAGTTAATATTTTTCTGTATATAAGAGAATCGTCAACTACTAAAACATTTAGCTTTTCCATATATTAACCTCTCTTAATTATTGACTTGAATTAGAAGTGATTTAATATTTAAATTGTTTAAGAAGTGTATTAAGTTTTTCAGAAACTTCTCCAGCATTTATAGACGTTTCGTTTGTTTTTTGTGCTCCGCTTGATACTTCTGTTGATACCCCAGTTATTTCGGTCATGCTTTGCGATATGTTGTTTGCTCCTGCATTTATTTCTCCAACCGCTCTCACTATATCGTTAACTTGTTTTGATACAGATTCTATATTTGTTGATACTTCATTAGACGCATTCGATAATTCTCCTGATGATCTTGCTATTTCTTTTACTCCTTTTGATGTTTCGTTCAAACTCCTCGTTACTTCTTCTGCATTTTTAGATATTGTAACTACTTCTTTTGTTATTGAGCTTACCATTTCAGCTGCTTCTACCATACTGTCAGATATTTGTTCTGTTACTGATGTCTGTTCTGTTACTGCCGAAGCTATTATTCCCGCTATATCTGTTACTTCTCCAACTACTTCTTTTACAGATTTCATAGCATTTATTGCCTGTGACATGTTATTTTTCATATCATCAATTTGTAAACTTATTTCTTCTGTTGCTTCGCTCGTTTGTTTTGCTAATTCTTTTACTTCATTCGCTACTACTGCAAATCCTTTTCCCGCTTCTCCTGCTCCTGCGGCTTCTATCGCTGCGTTTAATGCCAACATGTTTGTTTGATCTGCTATATCATTTATTACTTCTACTATTTTCCCTATTTTCTTTGATGATTCATTTAATTTTTCCATCACTGTATTTGTTTCATCTGTTCTCATTTTTGCTTCATCTGTTATGTTTATCGATCTTTCTGTATTTTTACTTATTTCTCCAAGTGATATGTTTATTTCTTTTATTGATGTCGATACTGAATTTACAGATTTTGATACTTTATTAGATGAATTTTCAGTTACCTTTATACTTTGAGATACTTCTTCCATTGATTTTTCTATATTTACCAATCCTACTGATGTTTCTTCCGCTGCTGCCGCAAGATTTTTTATTGTCGATGTCATTTCTTCTACTGCGGATGATATGCTAGTTACATTTTGTCCTGTTGTTCCTAGCGATTCATTCGTATCTTCTATATTTGTAGATATTTCAGTTATTGCTGAACTTACTTCTTCTGTTTTTGCCGCAAGTTCTTCACTACTTGATGAAAGATTTGTAGATACATCCATCATTTCAGATGAAGATTTGTTCATAGTTTCTGATAATTCTCCTATATTTTTCATCGATCCTTTCAATGAATTTGCCATTTCATTCAATGATCTAGCCATTTCTCCTATTTCATCTTTCTTCTTTGATTTAAATTCTACTGTTAAATCTCCTGTTCCAAATTTCTTTATTTCTCCTTGCATCTTCTTTAATGGCTTTGTTATACCGTTAATAAGAGGAATTGCTATTAACAATGTTATTAATCCTCCTATAACTGCTATTGCAATTAAAACTAACGTTATTCTGAAAATTTCTCCTCCCAGATTTTCAAGAACCTCTCCAGCTTCAGAATATGCAATTTCATAATATCTATCTCTTATTAAAGATAAATATTTTTGTGTTTCTCTCAAAGCAAGTAATGTTTGATTTTCATAAATATCTATTGCATTAGTATAATCACCTACATTTGTTAATTGTATAATAGCAGATGCTGATTCATGTAATTTTACATGAGGCTCTTTTATATCTTCTAAAAAAGATAATAATTCTACATCTGTAATTTGAGAGGCTTCTTCTCCGTAAATCCATGTTCCTAAAGAACATTTAGTAAAATCTAATTGACCTTCAAATTTTGTTTTCATATAAACATGATTTCCTAAATTTTGTGAATAAACAAGATGTGCATTTTCAATATTTGCAATATTTAAATTAACGTTTAAATTTTCTTCAACTAAAAATGTATATCCTCCTATTACATCTAAATAATAATAAGTAATACCTAATATAAAAGTTATTAAGATCAAGAAAAAAATAATTAAAAATATTAATTTAGACTTTATTTTTATACAAATCCCCCCTTTTACTTAATGATCAATATTTAAATTGTTTAAGAAGTGTATTAAGTTTTTCAGAAACTTCTCCAGCATTTATAGACGTTTCGTTTGTTTTTTGTGCTCCGCTTGATACTTCTGTTGATACCCCAGTTATTTCGGTCATGCTTTGCGATATGTTGTTTGCTCCTGCATTTATTTCTCCAACCGCTCTCACTATATCGTTAACTTGTTTTGATACAGATTCTATATTTGTTGATACTTCATTAGACGCATTCGATAATTCTCCTGATGATCTTGCTATTTCTTTTACTCCTTTTGATGTTTCGTTCAAACTCCTCGTTACTTCTTCTGCATTTTTAGATATTGTAACTACTTCTTTTGTTATTGAGCTTACCATTTCAGCTGCTTCTACCATACTGTCAGATATTTGTTCTGTTACTGATGTCTGTTCTGTTACTGCCGAAGCTATTATTCCCGCTATATCTGTTACTTCTCCAACTACTTCTTTTACAGATTTCATAGCATTTATTGCCTGTGACATGTTATTTTTCATATCATCAATTTGTAAACTTATTTCTTCTGTTGCTTCGCTCGTTTGTTTTGCTAATTCTTTTACTTCATTCGCTACTACTGCAAATCCTTTTCCCGCTTCTCCTGCTCCTGCGGCTTCTATCGCTGCGTTTAATGCCAACATGTTTGTTTGATCTGCTATATCATTTATTACTTCTACTATTTTCCCTATTTTCTTTGATGATTCATTTAATTTTTCCATCACTGTATTTGTTTCATCTGTTCTCATTTTTGCTTCATCTGTTATGTTTATCGATCTTTCTGTATTTTTACTTATTTCTCCAAGTGATATGTTTATTTCTTTTATTGATGTCGATACTGAATTTACAGATTTTGATACTTTATTAGATGAATTTTCAGTTACCTTTATACTTTGAGATACTTCTTCCATTGATTTTTCTATATTTACCAATCCTACTGATGTTTCTTCCGCTGCTGCCGCAAGATTTTTTATTGTCGATGTCATTTCTTCTACTGCGGATGATATGCTAGTTACATTTTGTCCTGTTGTTCCTAGCGATTCATTCGTATCTTCTATATTTGTAGATATTTCAGTTATTGCTGAACTTACTTCTTCTGTTTTTGCCGCAAGTTCTTCACTACTTGATGAAAGATTTGTAGATACATCCATCATTTCAGATGAAGATTTGTTCATAGTTTCTGATAATTCTCCTATATTTTTCATCGATCCTTTCAATGAATTTGCCATTTCATTCAATGATCTAGCCATTTCTCCTATTTCATCTTTCTTCTTTGATTCAAATTCTACTGTTAAATCTCCTTTTCCAAATTTCTTTATTTCTCCTTGCATCTTCTTTAATGGCTTTGTTATGCTAAATATTGTAGGTATTGCGATTATTATACCAATTACTACAGCTATTACAAGACCAACTATCAATATAATAATTGCAGTTGCAAGCTCATCGTTTAATTCTTGTCCTTCACGTATTGTTTGATTAGATATATAATTAGCAAACGCTTCTGCTGTTGCAAGAACTTGTGTTTGCCCTACTTCTGTTCTTAAAGAATCAACTTCATCGAGTCTTGTTCTAAGTTGCACATATCTATTAACTTCATTTCTATATGCAATTGCAGAACTTAATATATTCTCTAATCTTTGAATGTTTATTTCTAATCTTGTATCAGCTAATAATTCTTTTGCATAATCTTCAATAAGATCAAAGTTTTCAATAACTCTTTCTAAATATGCTATATTATTGTTAGCTCTTGCTGATGTGACACCTAAATTTATTTCATTTCCTAAATCTAAAAGATAGTTTGAAAGAGTTAATCTGTTAATTCTTCTTATTAATTCTTCTTCAGTTTGATTATCTTTCACATCGTTTTCTAAATTTTGCGTCATAATTTCTACAAATTCAACTGCGTTTTTTATGTATATATCAAATTGTTGTTCTAAACTTCTATTAACTATTCTTAAGTTATTTATAAGATCAGTTGTTTCAATCATTAATTTTTCGTATTCAATAACCCCTTTTTCAGCTTCTTCAACAGTTTTTACAAAATCTGATAAATTGTTGTCATTTCCGAATTTCTTCGCTTCATTTATATAATTTTTCAAACTTTTTAACTCGCTTTCAGCTAAAACATAAAAATTATCGTTTTCTCTAAAAGAATATCCTCTCATTTCATACATTAGTCCATATACTTCTCTTTCTATACTTGTAGAATAATTCATTTCAACAATATTTATATCGGTCATATCAGTCACAGACTCTTGTGCTGTCATCATATTAAAAATAGCTAATACGCCAAGTATTCCCATTATTATAAGGATTACAACAAATCCAAGTGATATTTTTGCTGATATTTTCATGTTTTCTCCCCCTTAATTGATTTTGTTATTTTGATCTAACAAAAAATGTTCTGGATTAAAAATTGTTTCTGGGTCTAAAACGATAAGTATATTTTCTTCAATTTTTGCAATTAGTTTTATAAACTTATCTTCAATTCCTTTTATGTTAGCTGGCGGAGATTCTGTTATTTCTTCATCAATTTCAAGAACATCTCCGGTTTTATCTATTAAAAATCCTACAGTATTTATAATTTTAGAAGTCATTTTTAAAGTTATACACGTATTTTTAGTATATGTTTTTTCTTCAAATCCTAATATTTTATTTAAATCAAATACTGTTACTATTTGTCCTCTCATATTAAATAAGCCTTTAATATGGTCGTTTGAATCTGGTACTTTTGTATAATCTATATTTCTATTCAATTCTTTTACAATGTTTATATCAACTCCATAAAGTTCTTCATTCAAATAAAAAGTCAATACCTTTGAGGTCATGATTGCACCACCTCTTTTTCAAATATTTCTTTTAACAGAGTTAGAAGTCTTTCTTTATCTATTTTTGTTTCATAATAATTGAATCCTGATTTTAAAACAGAATTTTTAATTTTATCTCCAGTCATGCTTGTAACTGCTATTGCTGGAATATGTTTAAATTCTTTTTGTGAGCGTACCCATCTTATAAATTCTTCTCCTGTCATTTCAGGCATAACTATATCACTTACTATTGCATCTATGTTTTTAACTTTTTTCAACATTTCTACGCCCTCTTTACCATTTTTTACCCAATGAACTTTGTAATTTGCATTTTCTAAATAATTTTTTTCAAGCTTTAAGAAAAATTCAGTGTCTTCAAGAAGTAATATATTTTTTTGTTCTTTAGATTTTAAATTTTTATCATCTTCATATAACTCTGGTACTGCCGTTTCAAAAAGCTCAAAACTGTTAAGAATTAAAACTATTTTTTTATTTATTATTGTTGTGCCTAATATTCCTTTAGATTTTATCACTTTTTTACTTTCGTCGTTTAATTGAAGTTTTGTTTCATGAGTATCTATTATTTTATGTATAAGTATACCAAGAGGATGTTTTGAAAATTTGGGTATTATAACATAAAGCTTTTCTGGAAGATTGTTGTTTTTTTCTATTGGAAGATGATCTTCTGGTCTTATTATTCTATATTCTGTATTTCTGTATTGAATATATTCATTTCCTCCAATTTTTTCTATATCATTTTTGTTAATAACTTCTACTCTTGAAACCATAGATAAATCTATTGCAAGCATTTCATTTCCAGAGCATTTGAAAAGCATAAAATTTTGTGATTCTTGTACTGCATATTGAGAATGCTTTTTTTCAGCATCTGTTTTTTCAATCATGTCTTCTACATATTTAAGATTTGCTTTTTTTGATATGCCTTCAGCATCAAGTATCATTGCTATTTTACCGTCTCCCATTATAGTAACACCTGAATAAGCTATAGAGTTTCTCAAATATATTGATAAAGGTTTAACTAAAATTTCTTCTGTTTCGTGAATTTTATCTACCATTATTCCATATTTTTTTGTACCAACTTTTACTACAAGTATTCTTTTTACATTCTCTTTTTTTGTTTCTAATTTTTGGATTTTTAACACATCAGATAAATCAACAATTGGTAGCAAATTACCTCTCAAACGCAACACTTTAGCATTACCTATATGTTCTATTTTATTTTTATCGTTTTCTTTTAGTCTATAAATTTCTTGAAGATTTACTTGAGGTAAAGCAAATTTATTTCCCCCTATTTCAATTATCAATGAGGAAATTATTGCAAGGGTTAAAGGAACCATAAGCCTGAATGTTGTGCCAGAACCAATTTCTGTTTTTATATCTATGCTTCCGCCAAGTTTTTCTATATTCGTCTTAACAACATCCATTCCTACTCCTCGACCTGAAACATCTGTTACTTTCTCTGCAGTAGAAAATCCGGGTTCAAATATCAGTGAAAGTATATCTTTTTCAGAAAGTTTTTCTAATGATTCTTTTTTTATTAATTTATTAGATAAGGCTTTTTTCTTTATTTTTTCTGGATCAATTCCTGTTCCGTTGTCTTTTATTTCTATGTTAACTCTACCGCCTTCATGATAAGCTTTTAGAGTTATTTTTCCTTTTTTTGCTTTTCCATTTTTTTCTCTAACATCAGGTTTTTCTATCCCGTGATCAACTGCATTTCTTATTAAATGTGTTAAGGGATCTGTTAAAGCTTCTATTATAGATTTATCTAATTCAACTTCAGTACCATGCATTTCAAGCTCGATTTCTTTTCCTAATTTTCGTGTCATTTCCCTTATTATTCGTGGAAATTTGTTAAATATTTTCGAAACGGGTTGCATTCTTGTATTCATTATTTTTCCTTGAAGTTCTGTTGTGGTGAGGTCTATGTTTTGAAGAATAGGTTCGAGGCCTTCTATCTTTTTTCTTTGAAATTCGAGCGTTCTTAATAATTGATTTCTTCCCAAAACCATTTCACTTGCAAGATCAAGAAGACTGTTTAAAAGCGAAACGTTTACTCTTACTGTTTCGTCAGGAGATATTTTATTAACTCGCTGTTCTTTATTAGGGGGTTCTTCTAAATTGTTATCCTCTTCAACATCTTCTTCTATTATTTCATTTTTTTCAAAATTTGATTCAGTTTCTTGATTTTTAAGTATTTTATCATTTTTATCATTATTTTTTTCTAATGATTCATCCATAAGAATTTCTTTTACTTCTCCAACTTTTAAATTCACGTCGAGTTTTATAATTCTATGAGGTTCTATTTGTAAAGCTAGAGATACTAACTCTTCATCTAAAACTGTTGAAAAAATAAATATATAATTAATTTCAGCTTCTTCTATATTTTTTAACCCGGTTACTTCGCTTATATCAGTATACGCATCTATAACCAAACCTATAGATTCTATTTTCTTAAAATAAACTACAGGATTTAAATTTTTTGATTCGACATCTTCTTTTAATTTCAACTTTATTTTATATATATTATGACCATGACTTAAAGCGTATTTAACTGTAACTTTTTGTTCTTTGTCTATATTTAAAGATTCTTTTTCGGGAGTTATTAACTCTAGTTTTTCTTTGCTTTCAATTCCTTTTTTTTCGTTTTTTTCAATTATTTCTTTAACTTTTTTAACTGTATTATCTATATTTACATTTTCGCTTTCAGAAATATTAAAAACCATTTTTTTTAATAAATCTAAAGACTCAAGTGTAACATCTATTATTTTAGGGTCTACTTTAATTTCAGATCTTCTTATTATTCCAAAAAGATTTTCAATACTATGAGCACAATTAACCAATTTTTTCAGCCCAAAAAAACCGGCTGTTCCTTTTATACTATGGACAGATCTGAATATAGAGTTAATTAAATTAGCATTTTCGGGAGATTTTTCTAATTTTAATAAAGCTTCTTCGATGGATTCTAAATGGGTTGTAGCTTCATCTACAAACTCCTGAATGTAATCTTCATTTGACAAAATTTCCACCGCCTTTTTAGTTTATTCAATAGAAAATTTTTCATTCAATCTCATTAAAGCGAATAAATCTTTAATATCTTCATTTGTGTTAATAAGTTTGAATTCTTTATTTTGTTTGGAAACAATTTTATACATAGCTACTATAAAAGTAATTCCTACAGAATCTATATAACTTACATCTTTTATATCTAAAATTATAGTTTCAAATTTTTCAATTTCTTCAATAAAATTTTGAGCCTTATCATTAATTTCTCGAACTTTCGAGGCAATAAGATTTTGTTCCACTATTAAAATCATTGATTTTTCTACTATTTTCTTTTCCATAATGAATTCTCCTTTAATATTTTTTTTAAAAAACATATCATTTATTAATATAATCTTTATGAAAATTATACTATATTTTTTATAAAAAATAAAGTGTATTTTTTAGGTTAAATTCTCTATTAAAATTTTTATCAAATCATTTCTTTTATAAGGTTTTGTTAAATATCCGGAAAATCCTTTTTCAAAAGCTAACTTTGCTTCTTTTTGCCCTGTTATTGATGTAAATAAAACCAAAGGAATATTTTTTGTTTTTTCTATCTGTTTTAAAGTAGTAGCTAGATCAATACCGTCCATTTCAGGCATTTCATAATCTATTAAAATCAAATCATATGAAAATTTTTCATTTTTCATTATTAAACTTAAAGCTTGACTGGCCTTTTCAGCAGTATCAATAATAACTCCCACTTCTTCTAAATATATTTTTGCGATTTTAGTGTTTAAAACATTATCATCTACAATTAGAATACTTTTATTTTTTAAAATATTATAATCTAAAATTATATTTGTTTTTTCTCCACTATGTTTTTTTAAAGTAAGCGTAAAATAAAAAGTTGTTCCATAACCTTTTTTACTTTCAACCCATATTTTTCCTTTCATCATTTCTACTATTCTTTTACATATTGAAAGACCCAATCCTGTTCCGCCATATTTTCTTACTGTTGATGAATCTTCTTGCGTAAATGGATCAAAAATTTTTTTCAGAGTTTCTGAATTCATGCCTACACCAGTATCTTCAACTTTAAATAATAATTCTAATTTGTTTTTGTAATCTCTTTTTTTACTTACTTCAACAAAGATATGTCCTTTTTCTGTAAATTTAACTGCATTATTTAAAAGATTATTTAAAATTTGCTTTAATCTATCACTATCCCCTATTAAATTTTGCGAGACATTTGATTCTACTAAAATATTTAATTCTATATTTTTATTATTTGCATTGACTGTAAAAGGTATTGCTGCCTCCTCTATTTTTTCTATCAAATCAAATTCATGTTCGTCAAGTAAAAATTTACCAGATTCTATTTTTGATATATCTAAAATATCATTTATAGTATTCATAAGTTTATCGGTAGATAATTTTATATATTTAACATATTCTTTTTGTTCTTCATCTAATTGAGTTGATGCAAGAAGGTTTATAAAACCTGTTATTCCATTCATAGGCGTTCTTATTTCATGACTCATATTAGCCAAAAATTGACTCTTGGCTATGTTTGCAACTTCTGCTTTTATCGTCAACTCTTTTTCTTTTTTTAGCATTTTTTTGATTTTTTTGTGCGTTTCTTTCAATTCTAAATTATTTTTTATTAAAGCTCTTTGTGCTGTAACTAATTCATTGTTCAATTGAGTTATTTTATTAAATAACTCATTGTCGTCATTTTTTAATTTTTGATTTTTATTTTCTTCCATTTTAAAATTCCTTTCATATATTCAATAATTTTTTAACAACCTCAACAGTATTCAAAGCGTCTTTTGAATATCCATCTGCTTTTAAGGTTTTCCACAAATTTTGATCTACGTTGAAAGGATATCCGCCAACCATAATTTTAATATGTTTTGTGGATTCATTTATTTTTATTTCATTAATTATTTTTGAGGCTTCTTCTATGTGTTCTGTCATAGTCGCAGAAAGCATTAAAATATTTGCTTTTTTTTGTTTTATAGATTTCATTATATCTTTTAGAGGCATATTTGCACCTAAATAATAAACATTAAATCCCTCAAGTTCTAAAAAATCACTTACAATTCTTATTCCAATTTCATGTAATTCGTGGCTTACACTTGCTGCTATTATAGTATAATTATTTTTTATCGTATTTAAAACATAATTATATAATTGTGACATAATCATCTGTGTTGAAGCCGTAACATAATGTTCTTGAGCTACATTTATTTTATTTTCTTGCCACATTTTTCCAACTTCTATTTGAGTTGCTTGAAAAATTTCCAAGTATATTTCTTTTATATCTTTTCCTTTTTCAATATATTTCATTATTAAATTAGAAGCTTCCCCCTTATTTCCATCCAATAAAAAGTTCAAATATTTTTGAGCTTCATTTGTAAGAGTAATATCTGAATTTTTTAAATCTTTTTCTTTTTTTACTTCCTCTAAAGCAGACTTTAAAAATACTTCTATAATTTTAAATTCATCTTTTGAAAAGTGTTTTTTCAGTATAAAAGTTACACATTCTAAATTTTCTATAAGCTCTTGTGAAGATATATTGAGATTATCTAGAAGAATTTTAGCCCAACTAATGTAATCTATAAATAGTTTAATGCTTGAAAATTTAATAGTTTCAGCGAGGTGAGTTAAAGTATGCTTTATATCTCTTTTGCAAATATTAATTTGATATGAGGTATATTTTTTTTCCAAACTGGGATTTATAGAAAATTGCTTTTCTAATATTTCTTGAACTAACACATCCATATTTTTCATTATATAATCAAATATACCGCTCATTTTTTCCTCCCGAATTTTTTCAATTTTTCCATTAGCCCCTCTACTTTTCCCAACACTCAACAACAACTTTTTTATATCGCTTTCCTATTAACTTCTTCTACACATTCTTAACAAATCATTTGCTTTTTTAACCGGATTAAAAGCATTTAAAGGTACTTCTACAAATAGTGTATTCCATTTATGCATAGCACCATTCCAAAGCCCTGGATGCTCTAATGCTTTTATCTCTTTACCTTTATATGTCTTTTTACTTATAAAATATCTTTCTTCATTGACATACTCAAGCAAATTAAATTTTTCTCCCTTATAATCTTTTACAAAACATGCAATATCTGTCGGATTGAAGAATTCTGAAGAATTAAATATTTTTAATTGATTTTTATCGTTTAAATCTATCTCTGATTTTTCACAAATTTGCAAATCGGTATATTCTCCATTATCCACAATAAAAGGACCTCCACCAGGCTCTCCTTGATTTTTTACAACTCCACAAACCCTAATCGGTCTATTTAGAAAAGATAAAGCCTTATATTTATTTAGCTCTCCTTTATAGCATATATTCAATTCTTTATTTAAAAACTCTTTAATTTCAACTATATCATGAATATCAGACAATATATCCTTAATGTATCTATCAATTTTTTGTTTAAACTCAAGTCCTATTGAAGCAAGAATTTTTTTTGAGTTGACAGTATCCTCAATATAATTTCTATGACAAACATTATCTATATTTTTTATAAATATAATATCTCCATCAATATCATTTAAGTTTTCAATTAAAGCCCCGTGACCTCCTGGCCTATAAAGCAAATTACCGTCTTCCAATTTAAATGGTTTATTATCAATATCTACAGCTAAAGTATCTGTTTTTGGTTTTTGAAAGGAATAAGTAACTTTTATATCTTTCCTTCCTCTTAAAAGATTTTCAATATAACCATTAAACAAATCCTCGTGATCTTTTGATAAAGTGAAATGAAAATTTAAGTTGTTAGGATTTAAATATCTTTCTCCCTCAAACAAATGTTCTTCTATAGGTGTTGTAGAATAACCGTTGTATGAATTCATTTTAATTACAGCCTTTGGTAAATTCCCATAATTCATAGTATTACTGTTCAATATATAATCAATTATTTTTATTCTACCAGAAGTAGTATCCTTGTTAATGTTTTCGTTTTCAATAAAATCTTTAATATCTTCGTAAAAAGTTATATCTTCTATTTCATTGAAAAATTTATTTATTGAATCATTATCTTCCTTATTTTCTAAGTATTTATAAAGATCTTCAAACATCCTAGTAGCAGCACCGCTGGCAGGTATAAACTTTACGCAATTTAATTTTAAATATTCATCTCTTATATTGTTTGTAAAAGTCAAATGATCTCTAGTTACTGCGGACACTATATTAACAAATTTTGTGCCTTTTTTAAACCTTTCAACACATTTATCCATAATTAACCTCCCAAATCAATCGTAGTATTGTCAAAATCAATTACCCTTTTATTATATAATAGTTTTTTTCAATCTCTTGAGGAAATGATTTCAAATAAATTACCCATTTTTAAAAAGTTGGCAAATTCTTTTTCTTAATACTATTATATCATATTTTTGAACTATGTAAAAAATGCAGCATCTAATTTTTCAGACAATACATTTCTTTTATATGTTTTTTCACCTCCAAGATAATATTTTTACTCTACCATTTTCAACCATTTCTGTATTTGGTATAATGTGAGTAAGCAGAAATTCAGATGAGAATTAAGTATCGAAAAAAGGAGAAAAAATATTAGAATCTTCATGAAGTGAAAAAATCATGGAGGTGGAAAGGAAGAATGATAAAATTGGTAGAAAAAGCAGCGATAATAAAAAAATATTATGAAGGAAAAAAATAATAGAAATAAGTCGAGAAGTAGGATTAAACAGAGGAACGGTAAGTAATTACATAAAAGAATATGAATCAATTCAAAAAGAAATAGATATAAAATTATTAGAAGAAGAATATGAAATTAGAAATGAAAACAGTAAATTAAATAGAATAAGATTAGCTAATTTTCCTCAAAGAAAATATTTAGAAGATTTAAAAACCTGATGTTTGCCTGAAGATGACCGAAATAAATTGAAGTTATTAAAATCTTTAGATTTTGTTAAAAACGGACAAAACGTAATTTTAGCAGGGAATCCAGGGACTGGTAAAAGTCACATTGCTATAGGTTTAGGTATTAGAGCTTGTATGAAAAGTTATAAGGTTTTATTTTTTTCTGTACCTTTCTTTAGTCACTCAACTAAAAGAAAGTAGGGCTGAAAGGACTTTAAGAACTTTCCAATTAAAAATTGAAAAATACTATATTATTATCGCTGATGAATTAGGATACATTTCTTTTGACAAAGAAGGTGCATAATTAAAGAAACTCATGATTGGATTCAATCTCTACGTTCTTCTTAATTTTTTTTCTTGGGTTGGTTCAATTTTTATTTTATTTTTGGTTTGTGTTTCACTTGACAAAAGAACAAGTTTTACGTTTGAACACTCACAGGAAGTCTGCAACCTTTTGGTTTATGGTAGATATCTTTATATATTACATTACATAAGGCCCTTACGGTTAAGCAGCTCAGTGAGAATTCATAGGGATTACCATGTTTCCGTAGTATAGATAATATGATTACCCTTAGGGTTCGTCTTTAAGCCGAGAATTATTTGTCCATTTTCGTTAATGTGGTATTAGCCATTAACGCCTAATTCCTTTCCCTTTTGGGCAAAGCGTATCAATCAAATTTCGCTTTTTAATTTTCACGACTCTTACAACGATTCACATATGTTAACCATAGGCATCTTTTCCTAACAGTACGCAGATATTTGGTTTATCTGTTTCCCATATTGTCTTTCTGGCTTCACGCAAAAGAAATGCTTCTAATGCATGCAGAAATAGGAATACCCCAAATGGAAGAAGTAGCTTTATTCAAACAGTCTATATTACGATTTCATGTCGCGCTCCATAAAAAAACACATAGAATTTTAATAAACCATCGGTAAAAATTCATTATCAAATAAAGGAATTTTGAAAAAATTTTTATCTTTTTCTGTAAGCATGGTAAATTTTACTGATTCTGAATCATTTAAAAAACTACGATAATATTTTCCGTCACAGATTAAAAAAAATCTAGCTCTTTTTAAAACAATTCCAATTTTCTTTAAAATGGTAAAATTTATTTTTACTTGCTTTCTTATTTTTAAAATTTCTAAAGCTGATTTTACACCAATGCCAGGGACTCTTAATAAGGTGTCTAAATCGGCTTTATTAGCTTCAACAGGGAAAAAGTGAAAATTTCGTATAGCCCAAGAAGTTTTTGGATCAAGAGTTTCGTCTAAAAAAGGATATCTTTCATCTAAAATTTCTTCCGCCTTAAAATTATAAAACCTTAAAAGCCAATCAGCTTGATAAAGTCTGTTTTCACGAACAAGCGGAGGATTTTTTAGCCTAGGAAGTCTATTGTCTTCTACAGTAGGTATGTATGCTGAATAATATACTCTTTTTAATCCAAAACTTTTATAAAGTTTTTCGCTTAAATTTAAAATAGTATAATCATTTTCTGGCGATGCTCCAACAATCATTTGAGTGCTTTGACCTGCAGGAACAAACTCAGGAGTATGTTTTATTTTATTTTTTTTATCATCTGAAATTTGTAAAATATTTGTTCCTATGTATTTCATTGGAGATAAAAGGTTTTCTTTGCTTTTTTCTGGTGCTAATAATTTTAAACTTTTTATTGACGGAAGCTCTAAATTAACGCTCATTCTATCAACATAAAATCCTGCTTTTCTTATAATTTCATTATCCGCCCCTGGAATAGCTTTTAAATGAATATATCCATTAAAATTATAATTTTCTCTCAATGATTTAACTACATTAAACATTTTTTCCATAGTATGATTTGGTGAAATAAATACAGCAGAACTTAAAAATAATCCTTCAATATAATTCCTTTTATAAAAATTAATAGTTAGATTTATCAATTCTTTTTCTTCAAAAGTAGCTCTCGGAATATCGTTGCTTTTCCTATTAATACAATAAGCACAATCATATATACAAAAGTTAGAATATAATACTTTTAAAAGAGATACACATCTACCATCGCTAGACCAACTATGACAAATTCCTGCCACAGCAGCATTTCCTAAACCATTATTGTTTTTTCTTGAACTACCACTTGTAGAGCAAGAAGCATCGTACTTAGCAGAAGAAGCTAAAACTTTTAGTTTATCTATTAATTCCATAAAAATCATCACCTTCAAATAATATATTTGTATACATATTATATCATAAAAAATCAAAATAATCAAATTTTTATTTTAAATTCATTTTTAATTTTTTGCTTTATCCAGATACTTAACTATTATTTATGTTAATTTTTGATAAACAAGTAATTAGAAAGAATAACAATGATTTTTAAGATTAAACGAATTTCATCAAAACTAATAAGCTTAAATTAACGTTGAAAAAAATCTTAAAATATATTAAAATGAGAAGTGATTCATATATTAATGAGAAGTGATTCGTATATAGAGGTGATAATATTGAACATAGGAATTAAAGGGATTGGAATATATTTACCAGAAAAAATTATGTATGCAGAAGAAATTGCTGAAAAAAGTAAAATTCCTGTTGAAGTAATAGATAAAAAGTTTGGAATTTCAAAAAAATATATTCCGAGTTCTAAAGATACTACAAGTTATATGGGAATTCAAGCTTCTTTAGAAGCGATTAAAGATGCAAAAATAAATCCGGAAGATATTGATTTAGTTATTTGGAATGGTGCTCAACACAAAGATTACCCTTGTTGGCTTGCAAGTTTAAAAGTTGCACATGAAATTGGAGCAGTGAATGCTTGGGGTTTCGATATGGAAGCGATGTGTGGTTCTATGATGGCTGGAATGGAAGTGGCAAAATCCATGATGTTATCTAATGATAAATTAAATCATGTTTTATTAGTTAGTGGATACAGAAATGTCGATTTGATAAATTTTGATGTTCCGGAAACTTCTTTCATGTTTGATATTGGTGCTGGCGGAGCTGCGGTTGTATTAAAAAGAGATTATAATAAAAATGTTATTTTAGGAACAGCTTTTAAAGGTGATGGAAGTTTTTCAGAAGACTGTGTTGTTGAATCTTTTGGAACTTCAAATTGGCCTGTAAAAAATGAAGATGTTGGCAAATATCATTTTGTTGTTAGAGATCCTGAAAATTTTAAAGAAAAGCTTAAAAGCAAAACAATGGTGAATTTTTATCAGGTTATTTATGATTCGCTTGAAAAATCTAATTTATCTAAAAAAGATATTGATTATTTAGCTATTTTACATTTCAAAAAATCTGCTCATGATGCTGTTTTAGAAGAATTAGAATTAAATGAAAATCAATCAGTATATTTAAATGAATATGGTCATATTGGACAAAACGATCAAATATTATCGATTAAACTTGGTTTGGAAAAAGGATTAATTAAAGAAGGAGATAATATTGTTATGGTTGGTGCTGGATTGGGTTTCGTATGGGCTAGTGCAGTAGTAAAATGGGGTGAAATTTAAAATTTTTATAGGAGGTATTTCTTAATGAGATTAAAAGATATGATTTGTGTAGTTACTGGTGGAGGTAGAGGTATTGGAGAAACAATTGTTTTAAAGTTCGTTTCAGAAGGTGCAAAAAAAGTTTATGCTCTTGATATGAATGAAGAAGCTTTAAATGAGTTGAGTAAAAGACATCCGAATATCGAAGGATATAAGTTGAATGTAACTAACAGAAAAGAAATAGCAGATTTTGTTGAAAAAGTAAAAAATGAAGAAGGAAAAATAGATGTTTTAGTTAATAATGCAGGAATTACCAATGATGCTCTTATTCAAAAAATGAGTGAAGAGGCTTGGGATAGTGTTATTGATGTAAATTTAAAAGGTGTATTCAATATGACTCAAGAAGTTGTCAAATTAATGTTAGAAAACAATTATGGAAATATAGTTAATGTTTCTTCAATTGTAGGAGAAGTTGGAAATGTTGGTCAAACAAATTATGCGGCAACTAAAGGTGGAGTAATTTCTATGACTTATACATGGGCTAAAGAATTTCCGAGAAAAGGTGCTAAAATTAGAGTAAATGCAGTTGCTCCAGGATTTATTAAAACTCCTATGACTGAAAAGATTCCTGAAAAAGTTATGGAAAGCATAGAATCAAAAATTACTCTTAAAAGAATGGGAACAACTGAAGAAATAGCTAATGCAGTTTTATTTTTATCTTGTGAAGAATCTTCATATGTTACAGGACATGTTTTAAGTGTAAATGGTGGTGTAATAATTTAATTGTGAGGCGATAAAGATGTGGAAAAAAAATTATGAAGAGAAAAAAAGAACGATTGAAGAAGCAATTTTGACACTTCCAAAAAAAGTGACAATAGTTGTAAATCTTGCAGCAGCAGAGCCTCAAGGTTTTTTATCAAATTTGCATAAATTTAAGAATCATTTTGAAGATGTTAAAGTTTTGACTTGTTTAAATATGAATGGATATCCTTTTTTTATGGAAAAAGAATATGAGGAAATTTTTGAAAATGATTCTTGGTTTTATAGCGCCCCTTTAAGAGAAGCAAAATCAAAAGGTTTTAAAACTGTAGATTTTATTTCAAATAACCTTCATATGGCTGCTACAGATAAAATAATGTCAGAAAAAGAAGAGGGAAATAAGATTGTTTTATGGGCAGCTACTACTACAATGAGCGAAGCTAATGGTTATTTAAATCTTGGTTTATCTAATGTTTATGAAAAAGATATGGCAGATGTTGCTGATATGATAATTTTAGAAGTTAATGAACATATGCCAAGAACTCATGGAGAAACAGAAATTCATATAAAAGATGTTGATTATGTTGTAGAAAATAATTTTGAAATTCCAGCTTTAGATATAGTTGAGCCTACATCTACAGAGCAGATAATTGCTGAACAGATTACAGAATTAGTAGAAGACGGTTCTACAATTCAAATTGGGATAGGTGGAATTCCTAATGCTGTTGCAAAATTATTAAAATCTAAAAGAAATCTTGGGGTTCATACCGAAATGTTTACAGAATCGATGATAGATTTGTATGAAGAGGGTATAATTACTAATAATCAAAAATCTTTATGGAAAGGCAAATTTATATGTACTTTTGCATTAGGTTCTAAAAGAATGTATAAATGGCTTGATGACAATCCGGCGGTTTGGATTATGAGAGGTAAATATGTTAATGATCCTCATGTTATTTCTTTAAATAAAAAAATGGTGAGTATAAATACAGCTCTCTCAGTAGATTTAACAGGACAGATTTCTTCAGAATCTATCGGTACAAGACAGTTTTCAGGAACAGGAGGTCAATTAGATACGCATATTGGAGCTATAAAAAGTGAAGGCGGAAAAGGCATTATAGCTTTAAGATCTACTGCAAAAAAAGGATCATTATCTACAATTGTACCTAATTTTACTACTGGAACATCTGTTACTGTTCCTAGACAATATATAGATTATGTTGTTACAGAATATGGGGTAGCTCATTTAAGAGGAAGAACACTAAAGCAAAGAGTTCTAAGTTTAATAAATATATCTCATCCTGATTACAGAGAATTTTTAAAATCCGAAGCAATTAAAGCAGGTTATTTATAAAGGGGGAAAAAAACTGATGAAAAAAGTTTTTATTATTGAGGGAAAAAGAACGGCTATAGGTAATTTAAACGGATCGATTAAAGATGTTTCAGCACCAAATTTAGCAGCTTTAGTAATTAAAACGGTTCTAGAAAATTCTAATGTAAAACCAGAAAATGTAGATCAAGTTATAGTTGGGAATATTTTAACAGCCGGACAAGGGATGGGTCCTGGAAGACAGGCTTCTATTTATGCAGGTATACCTGCTGAAATTCCTGCGTATACTGTAAATATGTTATGTGGTAGTGGAATGAAAACTGTTATGATTGGTGCAAATGATATAAAAGCAGGAGAATCAGAAATAGTAATTGCTGCAGGTGTTGAAAGTATGTCAAATGCTCCTTATTTAGTTCCAGCAAATGTTAGATCGGGAGTTAAATTTGGTCATTTTCAAACTACTGATCATATGATTATTGACGGACTTACTGATGTTTTTAACAATTATCATATGGGTGTAACTGCTGAAAATATAGCTGAAAAACATTCTATTTCGAGAGAAGAACAGGATAATTTTGCTGCTGAAAGTCAAAGAAAAGCTGTAAATGCTATTAAAGAAGGCAGATTTAAAGAAGAAATTGTACCGGTTGTTATAAAAACAAGAAAAGGTGAAGTGATTTTTGATACAGATGAATTTCCAAGAGAAGGAGTAACTGCTGAAAATTTAGGAAAATTAAGACCTGCATTTAAAAAAGATGGTTCAGTAACTGCCGGGAATGCTTCAGGAATAAATGATGGTGCAAGTGCGATTTTACTTGCTTCTGAAGAGGCTGTAAATAAATATGGGTTAAAACCTGTTGCAGAAATAATTTCATACGAACAAGCAGGATTAGATCCGGCTTATATGGGGTTAGGACCTGTACCTGCTATAAAAAAATTAATTGAAAAAACAGGTTTAAATTTTGATGATATTGATTTATTTGAATTAAATGAAGCTTTTGCTGCACAATCTTTAGGCGTTATTAAAGAATTAGGTGAAATTTTTTCAAAAGATAAAGAATGGTTTATGGAAAGAACTAACGTTAATGGTGGAGCAATTGCATTAGGTCATCCAATAGGGGCTTCTGGAAATAGAATTATAGTTACATTGATTAATGAATTAATAAAAAGTAATAAGAAGTATGGTATAGCGTCACTTTGTATTGGTGGTGGAATGGGAACTGCTATTTTGGTAAAAAACTTAAAATAAAGGGAGTGAAAAAATGAAAAAATTTTTAGTGTTTTTTGTAGTATTGTTAATGGGTTTATCAATTTTTGCAGAAGTTGGAGTTACAGATACTGAAATAAAATTAGGTTCTTTTCAAGCTTTATCAGGTCCTGTTGCAGGTATAGGTGTTCCTATGACTCAGGGAATGAATGCTTATTTTGATTGGGTAAATAAAAATGGGGGAGTTCACGGAAGACAGATAAAACTTTTAGTTGCAGATGATCAATTTCAACCTTCAAGAACAAATGTTGAAGTAAGAAGATTAGTAGAAAATGATAGAGTTTTTGCTATTGTTGGTGGATTAGGTACTCCTGGCACTTTAGCAGTAATGGATTATTTGAATAACAATAAAGTTCCTTTTGTTTATCAGGGAAGTGGAGCTTCTGTATTATCTTTTCCACCAAAGGAATATATTTTTCCTGTTCAACCTAATTATATAACTGAAGGAAATATTGTAGTTAATTATTTAACAGAAGTAAAAGGTGCACAAAGAATTGCAATAGTTTACAGAAATGCTGAAGATGGAATAGAATTTTTTGAGTCAGCAAGAGATGCTTTACAAGCAAAAGGAATGAATTTTGTTGAAGCATTAGCAGTTGCTCCTGATGTAACAAATTTTACAGCACAAGTAACTAGATTAAGAAGAGCAAGACCGGATGCTATTTTAGTTATGACTTTCATGCCTGCTACTTCTAATTTAGTTAAACAAATTAGACAATTTGGAATGAATGATACAGATGTTCTTTTAACTTATTCAAATTCAGATGTTACTTTTATTGGTTTAACAGGTGCTGAAGCAGAAGGAGTAGAAGCAATGGCATGGGTTAATGTAGATTTTACAGATTCTACAACACCAGCTTTATCAATTTTTAATGAAGCTTTTGGAACAATTCCTAATGCATTTGCTGTTGCTGGTATGATAGCAGCTGAAACATTCACAGAAGCATTGAGAAGAGCTGGACCAAATCTTACAAGAGATTCTTTGATAAAAGCTTTAGAAACATTTGACGCTTGGGAAGGCGAAATAGGACCTCCGTTAAGCTATGGATCTCATAATTTAGCAGACTATTCTTCAAGATTAGGTCTTGGGGCTATGTACGTATTGAAAGTTGAAAATGGAACTTGGGTTGAAGCAAATACTTGGATTTATGCAGATATAAAATAATTTCTAAGTTAATTTATGCGGGGATTTTTCCCCGCATTTTTAGAAGGAGTGAGTTAAATAATGCTTGAAGTTAAAAATTTGACAGTCAGTTTCGGTGGTCTTAAAGCGGTGAATGATATGAATATGGTTGTTCAAAAAGGTGAGATTCATTCGCTTATTGGCCCTAATGGAGCTGGAAAAACAACAATGTTTAACGCTATAACTAGAGTGATAAGAAATAATACTGGAGATATTTATTTTAAAGGAGAGTCTCTTAATAAAGTTAAATCTTTTAAAATTATTTATAAAGGAATTACAAGAACTTTTCAAAATTTACAACTTTTTAAAACTTTAAATGTTTATCAAAATATTTTAAGTGGTTTTATTCACAATTATAATGGTGGTGTATCTCATATTTTTAGTGATTCGAAAAAAAATTTTGAAAGAGAAGCAAGAATAAAAATTTTAGAAGTTGCCGAAATTCTTGATATAAAAAATAGGCTTTTATCTTATCCTTCACAACTTTCTTACGGTATTTTAAAAAGAGTAGAAATAGCTAGAGCAATTGTTTCTAATCCTGAAATTGTATTGTTTGATGAACCGGCAGCGGGTTTAAATCATAATGAAACTTCAGAAATAAGAGATATTTTAAAAATGTTGAACGATAACGGCAAAACAATATTTTTGGTTGAACATGATATGAATCTTGTAATGAAAGTTTCAAAAAGAATTACTGTTATGAGTTTTGGAAAGAAAATTGCTGAAGGTACTCCTAAAGAAATTGCAAATAATGAAAAAGTTATTACTGAATATTTGGGGGAAACTAAAAATGCTTAAAGTTGAAAATTTATTAGTTAATTATGGTAACGTGAATGCTGTAAAAAGTATAAGTTTTGAAATAAAGAAAAGTGAAATAGTATCAATTTTAGGTGCCAATGGTGCAGGTAAAACCTCAACTCTTTTTGGGTTGATGAATATAGTTGATTCAAAAGGAATAATTAAATTTGATGGTGTTGATATATCATCAGAATCTTCAGTTAAAAGAGTAAAAAAAGGGTTAGTGTTATGTCCTGAAGATAGAAGAATATTTCCAGAACTTTCCGTAGAAGAAAATTTAAAAATGGGAAGTTTCTTAAATTCAAATTTTAAAAATAATATAGGTAAAGTCTACGATTTGTTTCCAGTTTTAAAAGAAAGGAAAAGACAAATTTCAGGATCTTTATCAGGCGGAGAACAACAAATGCTTGCTATAGGAAGAGCCATGATGGGAGAACCTAAACTTTTAATGCTTGATGAACCTTCATTAGGACTTGCTCCTGTTATTATAGATCAAATTTTTAACGTTTTGTGCAAATTAAAAAAAGAAGGTATTTCTATACTTTTAGTAGAACAAAATGCAATAAAATCTTTGAGTATAAGCGATAGAGCATATATTTTAGAAACAGGTAAAATTGTTCACAGCGGTATTGCATCAGATATGTTAAATGATGAAAAAGTTAAAAAAGCTTATTTAGGAATTTAATGAGGTGATTTTATGTATATAATTGAAAGCATTGTATATGGTTTGCCCCAAGGCGCGATGTACGGTCTTATGGCATTTGGTATTTCTTTAATTTTTAAAACTTTTGGTGCCCTGAATTTTTCTCATGGATATGCTGGTATGATTTCAACTTTTGTTGCATTAACAATTTATATCAGAACTGAAAATTTAATTATTTCAATTTTAGGAGCTTTAATATTTGCTTTTATTATGGGAATTATGATAGAAAAAATTTTAATGAGAAAAATAAAAAAAGCTTCTGCGGGTTCCATGTTAATAATGACTTTAGGATTACTTATGATTTATGAAGGATTAGCATTATTAATTTGGGGACCAGATTTTCAAATTTTCCCTCCAATATATGATGGGAATCCTTTAATAATAGATAGAGGAGAATTATTTATTTTTTTAGAATCAAACGATATAATAAAAGCTATTATTGCTTTAGTTGTGACAGTTTCTTTGGCGGTATTTTTAAAGTTTACTAAGATGGGGACTGCTATAAGAGCAAGATCTCAAGATGAAGTAGGAGCAAAAGTAGTAGGGATTGATGTTAATAAAACAGATATGATAGTTTGGGGAATAGGTATTACTCTAACCGCACTTGTGGGAATTCTTGTTGCAAATAAAGAAAATTTGTATCCAACAATGATGATAAATTATCAGCTTTTTGGATTTACAGCAGGGGTTTTGGGTGGATTTTCAAATCCATTTGGAGCAATTGTTGGCGGTCTTATTTTAGGGGTTTTAGAACAATTTGTTGCTAATAACTTATCTCCGGACTACCAATTATCAATAATATTAATATTAATTATAGTAGTATTAGTAGTAAAGCCTTCTGGAATATTTGGTAAAGCTTTTGAAGGGAGAGTTTAACGATGAAGCATTTATTACTTACACTTTGTATAGGAATGATTTTAGGTTTTATTTTTATTGAACAGTCATTTGTACTTTTAATTTTTTCAAGTATTTTAATTTATGCAATATCTGCGCAAGGATTAAATATTATAACAGGATTTACTGGACAAGTTTCTATAGGTCACGCTGCTTTTATGGCTATTGGAGCATATACGGCAGCATATATGAGTACAGTGCATTCAACACCATTTTCAATTAATTTGATTCTTGCAGTAATTTTTTCAGCGGCAGCTGGGTTATTAATCGGAATACCTGCATTAAGATTAAAAGGATTTTATTTGGCGATAGCTACCCTTGCATTTGGTATAGCAATTGAACAGATAATTTCTTCTGTAAATGCACTCGGAGGAAGAATTGGAATTAGAGGTATTCCTTCATTATTTAATACAGAGTTTGATATTTTTTTCTTAAATTTGATATTTTATGCGGTTCTATCTTTTTTTACGTTTAAACTTATTAATTCTCCTAATGGTTTGAAATATCAAGCTATAAGAGATAGTGAAGTTGCTTCAAGTTCTTATGGGATAAAATTATCTAATTATAAACTAGAATCTTTTGTGATAAGCGCAATTTATGGAGGTATAGCGGGTACATTATACGCTCATACTTTTGGATATATTTCGCCTCAAGATTTTGGTTTAGGAATTTCTTTAAACTTACTTACGATGATTGTAATTGGAGGTATGGCATCTGTTCATGGTGGACTTATTGGAGCTTCTATTATAACTGGTTTACCTTATTTATTTTCAAGGTCTAATTTCCCAATGAGTTTGATTTTTGGAGTTTTGTTGATTATTTTTGTTTTGTTTTTCCCAAAAGGTATTATATATGGATTGTATGTTCTTTATTTAAAATATTTTGAAATACCTATTTTTGCTTTATTTAAAAAACTTCAAAAAACTAAAAAATATCCTGGCGAATTTATTGAAATAGATGGTAAAAGAATATTTTATAATATCAACGGAGAAGGTTTTCCAATGATAATGATACACGGTAATTTTGCTTCTCACAGATGGTTTCAAAAAGTTAATGATTTAGAAGGTTATAAAGTGTATAGTTTAGATTTGCCTAACTTTGGAAGATCAGATAGAATTCAAAATATTTCAATAGATGATTATGCCTCTTTTGTAAAAAGCTTTATGAAAAAATTGAAAATAGAAAAAGCGGTTGTTGTAGGGCATTCTTTAGGAGGAGCTGTTGCAATGTCTTTGTCATATAATAATCCTCAAATGGTTGAAAAACTCATATTAGTAGATTCAGCTCTTGTAGATGGGTTAAAAACACCTTCTGAAAATTATACTTCTTTATCTTTGTTAAAAAATAACAGATCGCTTTTGAAAAATGCTTTAACTGCAATTATGCCTAGAGTTATTGATACTAAACTTTTAAACGAATTAACAAATGAAGCACTTTTGATGGAGAAAAAATGTTTTACTGAAAATGCAAGAGCTCTTGAATCATATAATTTTACAGATATTTCAAGTAATTTTAAAGGAGAAACCTTATTTATTTTAGGAAAATTTGATAATCTTATTACAAAATCTATGGCTGAAAAAACTTGTGAAGTTATTAATGCAAAATTAGAATATTTTGATAATTTAGGTCATTCTATAATAGTTGAAAATCCGCAGTTGTTTAAAAAAGTCGTTTATAATTTTACTAAGGGAGAATGAAATGTCAAGAAAAAAAGGAAATACAAAAGAAAAATTGATTAACTCCTCTATAGACTTATTTGCAGAGAAATGGTATGAAACTTTATCAATTGTTGAAATTTGTAGAAGCGCCGAAGTATCAAACGGCGTTTTCTACAGATATTTTAAAGACAAGAAAGAAATTTTTGAATTTATTCTTAACGAGTTTATAATAAATTTTGAGGAAGAATTAAAAAAAATTTCGGGAAATACTTTAGAAGAACGCTTAAAAAGTTTTTTTGATATTTTAATTTTATCAGGGAAAAAATATAAACGATCAATAATTATTTATAGAGAGGGGCAATACAGATTTCCTGTTTTTGAAAGCAAACTAAGAAATTTGTATATTTGCTCATTAGAAAAAGTATTTGAAAGAAAAATAAATGAAACAGAATATTTATTTATCGTTTCTGGAATAAGATTTTTAAATATAAGATCGATATTTACAGAAATAAATTATAATATTTCAGAAGCTTTTGAATTAGTAAAAAATGGCTTTTTTTTAGATGAAATAAAAAATTTTGAACTTATTTTTTCTGAAAAATTTGTTTTTGATGAAAAGAAATCTGTTAATTCGGCTAAAGAAAAACTTTTAGAATCAGGAATAAAACTTTTTGGAGATAAGGGATATTTTAACGTTAATATTCACGATATAACAAACGATGCAGGATACGCTGTAGGTACTTTTTATCAAAACTTTAAGAGTAAAGTTGAATTCATGTCTGAAATTATTGAAATTATTGGTAAAAATGTGAGAAAATTTCTTCGCTTAAATTCTTTTGAGGATTTAAATAGATCAGAAAAAGAATTGAGAGGAATTTTTTGTTTTATCAAATTTTTTAATGATAATCTAAATTATTATGAAATAGTAAGAGAAGCCGAATTTATAGTTAACGAAAAAGTTATAGAATATTATAATCTTTTTGAAAAAGGATATATAAAAAATTTAGAGAGCATAAAAATTAAAGATAAAAAAACCACTGCAAATATGCTTATGGGAATAAGTCATTATTTGGGTATTGAATATTTATTTCAAAACAAAATAGATGATTTAAAAATATTTTTAAAAGATTTATCGGTATTTTTTAATAAAGGAATAAATTATAAATAAGTGTGGTGAATAATAAAATGTATTTGGAAAATCCTGGAATTTATTATGAGATTTACAATAGTGGAAAACCTGTAATATTTTTAAATGGTATAATGATGAACACATTAAGTTGGAATGCCCATATAGAAAAATTCGATAAAAATTTAAAAATAATTTTATATGATGCAAGAGATGAAGGAAAGTCAGCAAAATTAAAAGAAGGATATGATATTCATATTCATACAGATGATTTGAAAAAATTGATAGACCATTTAGGAGAAGAAAAAGTTAATTTAGTAGGCCTTTCATATGGTGGGCAAATTGCCCAAAATTTTGTTTTAAAGTATCCTGAAATGGTTGAAAAATTAGTATTAGTAAATACAACAGATCATATTGATAATTATTTGAATAGTGTAGGAGAAGTCTGGAAATATGCCTCAAAGACTTATGAAGGAGATACATTTTTCGATTTAGCTTTGCCTTTTATTTATTCAAGAACTTTTTATAATGAAAACTTTGAATGGCTTTCAAAAAGAAGAGATATGTTTAAAGATATTTTGACGAAAGATTGGTTTGATGCTTTTATAAGACTTGCATCATCAAATAATAATTGGACTGTAAAAGATAAAATTTCGGAAATAAAATCAAAGACACTTTTGATTGCTGGAGATGAAGATATAATAACGCCTTTATCAGAAATGCAAAGGATGCATAAAAGTATCAAAAACTCTGAATTAGTTGTAATTGAAAATGCAGGTCACGGATTATTTCTTGAAAAGATTGAAGAATTTTGTAATATAATAAATAAATTCTTTTAAAAAAAACACGCTTTCAGCGTGTTTTTTTTAAATTAAATATACTTCTTTTGCTCTAAAAATAAGTGGATAATAATAATTAATTAATTTATCATCTTTTTTTATTACTAAAACATCTATTAAATTCTCTTTTAAGGGAAAAATAGAAGAAATAATTTCAGGAGTTGTTATAAATATGTTTATTATTTTTGAAAGTCCTTTATCATAATATTTTTCATTAAAAACTTTTAAAGGTAGTTTATTTCTTGATTTATTTGCCTCATAATTAATTTTACTGAGATTAATTTCGTTATTGACACTGTTGAAAACTTCAAATTTTTTTACTTCATCAAATTGTTTTTTTTGCAATACAGAACAAATTAGTTCTTCTTTTTCAGTATTTAACTGTTTCAAATTGTTTTTTATAAAATCAATATTACTTACGAAGTCTAACTCGACTCTTTCTTTTTTTTCTATTAAAGAAAGATGGCAATTATAAAAAGTATTTTTTATAATTTTTTCAATTATTTCAAATCTTTTATACGATTTTCCAAATTTATCTATTATAGTTTTTAATAAAAATAATTCCGTATTTGTTAGTTGAGAGAAAATACTATCATATTTTTTTATTATATCAAAATCATCATTAATTTTTTTTATCAAAAAAATAATATTTGATTTAATTTGAGTTTTATTAAAAAAGGACATTGAAATTAAATCTGTTAAATCATCTTTAAAAAAATTTGTTAATATATTTTTTATTTTAAAAGAAAAATCGTTAATAAATTCTAAAGAAGAAATATATTCATTTAAAATCATTAATAAATCATTTTTCTTTTTCTTGATTTGAAATTCTTTTGTATTTAATAAAACATTTATTGAATTAATAAAATTAATGTATGAATTTGAATTATAAATCAAACTAATAATTTTTTCCTTTTCTTTTTCTGAGTAATTTATTTTAAGCGCTTTAAAAATTTTTTTAGAATCACTAGATAACTTATTGTTATTTATCAATAAAGTATTTAATTGATTATATTTTTCAATGTTTAATAAATCTTCATAAGACAATATTTTTTCATATTTTAATAAAATCTCTTTTTTTTCTTTTAGAATCTTTATAAGATTTATCTCAGCAAAATCATTATTTTCAAAATATTTTAAAACATTTTTGAAAATAGAAATGTTAAATTTATCTATTGAAAAATCAAAAGTTTCATGTGCTATTTTTAAATTATCTATTAATTCTTTTTTTTCAAATTTCGAAAAATTTTTCCTGTACTTTAAAAAACTTTCATCATAATCAATATTTAAATTTTCATAAATAAATTTAATTTTTTCTAAAAATTTTTCTAATTCATTTAAAGAAAAATTTTTTAAAAGAGAAAAATTTTTTTCAATATCTTCTAAAATAAAATTTTTTTCTGAAGATAAATTTTCATGCATTTCTTTTATGGTAATTCCAAAATTTGTTTTTGCGTTGCATAGTGAAGTTAATGTATTGAAATAATCAATATTTTCAATTATTTTTTCATATTTTGCATCTTTTTTTATTATAGTATTTACAAAATTTTTGTCATAATAAAGAGAAAAAAATAATTTCACTTTATCGTAATAATTATCAAGTTCATGAAATTCATTAGTTAAGGATAAAGAAAATTTCGAATAATTATTATTATTAATATTTTTTTCCAATTTTAAAACTTCTTTTTTATCGTTACAAATAAAATAAATACTTTTATTTTGAAAAAAATTTTTTAAAATAAAATTATCGATATTTTTTATAGAATTATTTTTTATTTTGTTTTCAAGATTTAAATTTTTTTGAAGGGAAAGATTGCTAATAGTTGAAAAATCCTTATAAATATCAATTTTATTTGGATTGAATATACCTAACACTATATTATTTTCTAGCAAAAGAGTTGAATTTGATTGTAATGAGTAATCGTAATTATAAGGAACAAATCTATCATTTTTATTATTAATTTCAAAATTAATATTGTTTTTTGAAAGAAGATAAATTAGCCATTTTTTTAAATTTTTAACATTTAATTTTTCAAATTCCATTTCAAACTCAAAATTAATATTAGTGATTTTTTTATAATAAAAGAAAAGAATATTATTTAAAAGAATATTCTTTTCTTTTATATTTTCAATAAAGATTTTATTCTTTTCAATAGATAAATTTATTGGAAATAAAACTAATGGAGAATTGATTTTTTGAGAATGGTTGATTATTCCTTTTAAAAAATAAATCCCTATATAAATATTGAATTTACCACTTTTATTATGAAGTTCTTTGGAATAATTGATAATTTTATTTAATAAATCAATATCAATATTCGAAAAATCTTTTTCTTTTAAAACAAATTTTTTAACATTTTTTTTAGTTAAAAAATCTATCAAATTAGAAGACTTTTCACTCTTTAAGTTTTCAAAATTTGATATATCTAATAAACATTCTTTGTTAACATATTCTACATTAATTAATTCTTTACAATCTAACAAATCAAAGAAATATTCATCAGTAGTTTTAATCAAAAAAATCCCTCCAATAATGAATTATGCAAAAATAATTATATCATAAAAAATAATAAATAAAAAATATTGGAATTTCCAACGAATTCCCAATATTAAACACATAGATTATAAAAGTTTTTAATTATTTTTTCGCCAATCTTTTTTTCGGTAGAAACACCAAAAGTAACATAAGGTTTATTCAACCCATGAAAATCACTTCCACCAGAAATCATTAATTTTTTCTTTTCCGCAATTTCTAAAAGATAATTGATATATTGCGGAGAATGAGTATAATGAAAAATTTCAATTCCATCAAGGCCATAAAATTTTAATTCTTCAAGCAAAATTTCTAACTGATAATTTTTTAAATTTATTTTAAATGGATGAGCTAAAAAAGCTAATCCTCCTTGTTTTTTAATCATTTTAATAGTATCTTTTGGAGAAAATTTAAATCTTTCTAAAAAACATTCTTTTCCTCTAGTTAAATAAGTATTTATAATTTCAGAAATAGAAGTACCATACCCTTTTTTCAATAGAAGTTTTGCAATATGAGGTCTTCCTATAATATCTCCAGCAGAAAATTCTATTACTTCATCGTAGTTAATTTTAAACCCTTTTTTTTGTAATAAAGAAATCATTTTTTTATTTCTTGCTTCTCTTTTATATGTTAAAAAATCTAAAAATTCTTTTAATTCAAACGAAGTTATATCTATTCCATAACCCAATAAATCCATATGTGTAGGAAATTCAACATTTATTTCAACACCTGGAATATAATTGATATTATGTTTTTTAGCTAGTTTAACGGCGTCTTTTTGAGAATCAATGGTATCATGATCAGTGATAGAAACAATTTCTAGTGACCTGTTTTTAGCTTTTTTTAGCAGTTGTTCGACTGATAAAGTTCCATCTGAAAAATTTGAGTGTAAATGTAAATCGAATACTTTCATTAATTAATTTCACCCTACTCTCACTTGATTTTTTCCGGATTTTTTTGCACTATAAGTAGCTTCATCGGCTAACTCAATTAATTTTTGAAACGAATTAGATTTTTCCGAACTTTTTAAAGAGGTAACTCCAAAAGATGCAGTTACTTCAAAAGAAAATTCTTCAAAAGATTTTTTTGATATAGCTATGCGAATTCTTTCTGCGATTTTGTATGCTTGAGTAGGATCAGTTTCAGGAAGCAAGATTACAAATTCTTCGCCACCATATCTTCCAATAATATCGAATGTTCTTAAATTCTCTTTTGTTACTTTTACTACGTATTTTAATACTTCATCACCCTTTTTATGACCATAGGTATCATTGACAATTTTGAAATTATCAACATCAAATAAAATTAATGATAATTTTCTATTTTCTCTTTTTGATTTTTCAAATTCTTCTTCTAGTCTAAGGTAAAAATATCTACGAGAAAATGCTCCAGTTAGATAATCTTGAATACTATTTTGTTGATGAATTATTCTATTAAGAGACCCAGACAAAAAACCATCCAAAATCACAATACTATCAAAAATTTCTTCAAATATTTTTAAATTAACAATAAGATTATTGTTGAACACATAATATTTTATAGTATACTCTTTATTTTTTGAAATAAAAAATATTTTTAATGGTTCGAGAGAAAAAATTTCTTTTGTAGGTATAACCATCTCATAGTTTGAAACGCTTTGAATTTCAAACATATCTGAATCTATTCTTAAATAAATATCAGAAACAGGAAATTTATTTTTTAAAAAAATTAGAATATTATCTAAAATTTCTTGAATATCATCAATGGAGGTAATTTTTGAAGATATATTCAAAAGATCAGAATAAAATTTTGAAGATTTTTTAACAATTACATCATTATCATCAGTTTTTACAAGTTCTCTAATACCACTAATTGAAGAAAAATATTTTTCTAAATTTTTTTCTTTTATATATAATTCATTTTTATTATAATACAGAGAAGAAATTCTGTAATATTTAAAAGCAGAAGAAAATTCTTTCTTTTGAAGGTAAAATTTTGCAAGTGCCTCATATACCAACATATAGCTTAATCTCTGTCCGCTATCTTTTAATTTTTCTGACCATTGTATCGCTTTTTTTTCATATAATTCTGATAACTCTTTATCATCACAAAATTTATAATATAACATTATCAGACATTCTTCAAGATTCACATTTCCTTCAAATAATTCTAAAAATTCTTTTTTTATTTCTTTAGGGTCATTAGAAAGGTAAATTTTCATTAAATAACTCATATGTTTTAAAGTCACACCTTTATTCTTTATTTCTTCAAGATAAGATATAACGGCATTATCTGACCGCTTAATTAAAGAATAAAAAGATAATAAATATAAATGATAATTAAAAGCTCTTCTACGAATATTTTCTGAAGAATCTGAAAAAAATTTTAAAATTTTTAAAACTTCAATATCAAAATTTTCGTAGTCTTCAATGTACATATAAAAAAAACATTTAATTGCTATTGCCTGAATTTCAAAAACTTTATTATTAGTTAACTTGGAATATTTTATGCATTCTTGAAGGCTAAAAAAGAATTCATCTATGTTACCTTTATATAAACTTTGATAAGATTTATGCATAAAAACATCAGCAAGTGTTGCAAGATCGTTAGATGATTTAGCTATGCTTATAGCTTCTTCAACGTAAGAATCATATAATTGACTTTCGTTAATGTTTAAATGGGCTAAATCAAGAGAACATAATAAAATATATCTTGTCATACCATGTTTTTTTGAAATAGATAATGCTTTTTCTAAAAGTATATTTGATTCTTTATGATTTGTATTTCTAATATAAAAAGAATATGTTCTTAATGATCTTAAATATAAAGCAACAAATTGATTGGTTTTTGGGCATTTTTCATAAAAAAATTCTATTTTATTAAATTGAGAAAAAATGACACTTTCATCAAATTTTGAGTTATTTGCAAGTATTGATAACTTAATTGTATTTAAATAGAAATTTTGAAAAAGAGTATTTTTTTCCAACAATCTTTTTTCAACAATTTGAAATGTTTTTTCTGAATCTAACTCATTTAAAATAACTAAATAATAATATTCCATCCATTTTTTCTGTTTTAGTTTTTCAAGATATTTTTTAGCCTCATCTAAATTTTCATTTAAAAACAAATAATAAGTATAAACTGTCAAAGCAGTATAATTTTCTATTTTCATTTCTTCAAGTGCTTTGAAGGATTCTTCAAGCGTGTGAAGATTTTTCCATGAAATAAAGGCGTTTCTTATTTTTTTAACGTATTCGTAAGAGATGCTTTTATAAGCTTTTATTTGTTTTAAGTGCCAAATTTTTTTATCAAAACTATAAGTTAAATTACTCATTCTAAGATGCAAATCTTTTTTTAAATTGCTTGAAAGACTTTTATGAAACTTTTCCCAATAATTTATATTAAAAAATCTATAATGATAATCTTCCTTTTTAATTATTCCAGATTCTAAAATTTTTTCCATATCAAAAAAAATATTTTTTAATTGAGACAAATTATTTAATTCAGTTCCTGTAAACGAATTTCCAAGGGAAGAAATCAATTTTATTTGTTTTTTTAAATTTTTATCTAAATACTTATATTTTTCTTCAATATAATCTTCAAAATTTAAAAATTCTATATTATTAGATTTTAGATTCCATCCTTTTTCGCTATGTAATAAAATATTTCTTTTAGATAATTCATAAATAATTTCTTCAATATTTCCAGGCAAGCCCTCAGAAGATTCATAAATAATTTTAATAAATTCTTTATTTTGAAAAACAAATTCTTCTGAAAGCATTGATTTAACCATTTCAAAACATTCATCAAAATTAAATGGCTCAACAAATATTTCTGTAATATTATCCATAATAAATTTTAAAGATAAATTTATTTCATGGGTACTTACAATAAAAAATAATGTTTTTTCTAACTCTAAATTTTTTATCAGTTGCAATAATTCATAAAAATCATTATAAACATCATGAAAATCGTCAATAAAAAATATGATCTTAATATCGATATTTTCAGTTAAATTTATTAAAGCATCTATTATAGAAAGATCTATATTTTTAGTTAGTTCTAAATTTGTGTTAATTAGGTTAATATTATTTTTTTTACATAAAAATTCTAAAAATTCTAAAATATCTTTTTTGTCTCGAATATATTTTGTAAAAAAATTTTGTTCTAAAACAATTTGTTTTTCAAGCATTTTCATAAAACGAGATTTTCCAACTCTTTGTTTTCCTTTAATTAAAAAGAACTCAAATCTTCTTGATTTTTGTATTTTGTTTTCAAATATTTCGCTTAAATTTTTTCTTCCAACATATTGGGGTTCTTTGACATTTATTATACAAATATTTTCAAAAAACATTTTAAAAATTTGACTAAATTCTGAAACACAAGTAATTTCAGAAGACAAAACTTTTAGAAAAAATTCTTCCAAATAGGAATTTTTAAAATTTCTGTCTTTTTTTAATTTTTTTAAAAATAATAATACAGAATATATCAAGTCGTTTTCATCAAAATTTAAAAATTTCATCGAATATTTAGAATCAAAATTTGTGAAAAAAGGAGCTATATAATAAATATTATTTTTAGAATCTGTCATAAAATCTTCAAAATTTAATTGTTTTGGAATAAAATTAATTTCATGTACAAGAATGTCGATAATTTTAAAAAAATTAGCGAGTATTTTTATTAAACTGTTTTCATCATTGAAATTCTCAAAATGGCTTTCTCTATGATGTTTGAAAAGCAAAGCAGGTTGGTTATCTTTTAAATTAATAAGCTCTGGAGATAAAATTCCAAGATAATCAATTTTTTTTATAGCAGTTTCAAACTTAGATAAAGAATGCATATCAAGATTTTCAATAGATTTTAATTTTCTTAGTCTATATAATTTTTCTTCATAAAGAACTAAGAAATCATCAGCGAAAGAAGAACTATTAATTTTTTCAATTATTTTATATTCCATGTTATTCCCCCAAATTTTTAATCACATTAATTATATCATATTAATTCAAAAATTAACATAAATTTATTATAAACATTTTTTAGTTAATTTTAGGTTCTATGTAATAGTTTTGTTATTAAAAATTTATAGTCAGGCGGTTAGGAAAAACTATTAATGTTTAAAAGTTTAATTGATTAAGCGATTAAATAGTAAAAAGTTAAAAGTAGCAAGTGGTACAAAAAATTTTTATTATAATGCTTTTTAAAGTTGGTCAGGAAAAACAAAAAAATGTTTAAACGTTTAATTGGTTAAGTGTTTAATTAGCAATCTTTTAGACAGTTTTTAATTATTATGCTTTGACGGTAAATATGGATGAAATAAAGTGGCGAGCAATTGAGAATTTTCGTACAAAAAACAATTGAGCGAATCAAAAAATGCGTCAGAAAATAGCATGTTTGAGCGTAGCGAGTTTGCTATTTTTAGCATTGTGCGACATGAAGTCGTATTATAGATTGCTTGAATAAAGCTACTCCTTCCATTTGGGGTATTCCTATTTCTGCATGCATTAGGAGTAATTCTTTTGTATGAAGCCAGAAAGACAATATGGGAAACAGGTAAACCAAATATCTGCGT
>Ga0334890_1000498_pt1 | contig 69173 bp, 55 predicted proteins | sample GraSluR1_MG_3_FD_207220 | JGI IMG/M metagenome (GOLD analysis project Ga0334890, IMG submission 207220) | Sludge microbial communities from methane-producing bioreactor in Wageningen University, Netherlands - Granular Sludge_31_08-R1 | ecosystem: Engineered > Bioreactor > Anaerobic >... | reverse complement strand
ATCGTGGTGTTCCAGTTATAAACATAACAGAGTCCTTAATTATTAAAGATGATTCTATTATTCTGAACTATTCTCCTTTTGCAACTAAAAAATTTGTCCCCGGAAAATATTATTCACACAGTCTGGCCGTCGGGGTATCCGGAACCGTCCAGCATTTCGTGATGCCTCAGGGCTATTTCCGGTATGTTTTTGTATTCAGGGGGCCATGGTATTTTGCTGACAAATTTGTATGTTTCAATAACGTGGCTTTCAATCTCTTTTCTTTCAACGGGATTGAGGCTCCCCCTGGTGATCTTCAGATTAAGTTTATCATGCTCAGTAAGAATTTCCAGGCTCCTTCCGGAGATATCAATACACTCAAGGCTACTGATTCTATCTATAATATCTGCAAGAAGCTTTTCCGGGTCGCCGTCTGTAATGGTTGGTTCGTTTAATCTAATCAGTTCATTTTTAATTTCAGATATTGAGTGGAGAATATATTTTTTTTCAGATTCAATTTTATCGAGAGGCTCCATGCTCTTTCCGGGATGAGTAAGGGTATGCGCAAGGAATTCTTTTTCCCGAATTGAAAATTTCAGCTCTGTAAATCTGTAGAGATAATCGAGACGGAGAATGAGGTTGGTTAAATCAACGGGGAAGAGTTTTTTTGCTTTGCGGAAAATATTCAGGTCAATATATACCTTGCCGAAGTCGTGAAGCAGGGCAGCGAATTCAAGTTCCTTTATATCGTTTTCAGAAAAAAAGAAATCCTTAAGATAACCCTGATCTATGTTATTAACCGCTTGTGCCAGTTCCCTGCAGATTTCCGCCACGCGGAAAGAGTGACCTGATGTGGCCGGATCGCGCGATTCAATTGCAGTAACTGAAGCTTTAACAAATTCTTCAAATTGAGTCTGTATCTGATTTATAAGCCTGTTGTTTTCAATTGCTATGGCTGCCTGCCCAGCAATTGCTTCAAGGAGGCTGTTGTATTTTTCATCAAATGTTACAACATATCTGTCAAAATCCTCTTTATTCTCAAGCTTGATCTGAAATGCCTCATTGTCGTACTGGATGTGTCCGGAAAGATCCTCTTTACTGTTTATAAGCTGTATAACCCCGATAATCTGGTCTGAATGATTTTTCATCGGAACAACAATCATGGATCTGCTGATGTAGTTGTGCTGCCTGTCAAAATATGGATTGAAGGAGTAGGGTGAAAGTTCGTCAATTTTATAGGCATCGGGAATATTTAAAACCTCACCTGTAGTGGCCACATAGCCGGATATGGAATTCATGTTCAGATCCATAACATACTCTTCAAGCGGTATACTCCTGGAAAAGGTGTGGGAGTATTTGAACCGTAGTCTTTTTCGCCCTAACTCATCATCTTCTACAAGATAGATGCTTCCTGCATCTGCACCTGTCATTTTTTTGCTGAGAGATAGAATAAGCCGTAGAAGCTGGTCCTGCTTTTTTTCCGCAGAGAGTGCTTTCCCTATATTTATCAGATCCTCCTGATCTCTCTGGGAATCCATAAGCCTGTTGTAGTACCATCTCTTCTTCTGCTCGTTCTGGTAATGTTTTTCAATTATTGAGAATGATTTTCTGATTATGAAGCCCAGCTTATGTTCCCCTGCTTTTTCAGTAAGGAAATCAGCAATATGATAGAGCCGTTCAATTTTATCATTTATCAGATTCTCCTCACTCCCTATAAGGATCATCTGGTAGAATATGCGGGAATAGTCTGTGAGATTCAGGTATTTGTGAATTTCATCGTAAAGGTTAAAGGGAATTATTATCAGTGTAAGGAGGCTGTAGCCGTCACATTCAACCAGTATGGAGTCCATTTCTCTGGTAATATTATTACATACTTTAACTGGAGCCTCAAGGGTTGAGGGTATATTGATTTTTTCTTTGATGCTGTCATGCACCAGTATTTTTTTTATTATCTGCTTTTTTTCTGACTTCATCAGGTATTTTCAGGTTCCCTTATCGATTTACTTGTTATAATCAATTTTAATGTTACTTTGTTTATTTTCAAGTTTTATTTTTAATAAAGAGCTGATAAAGTCTTTCCGGTAGACACGGGGTTTAGATGTAAGGAAAATGTTTTTTCTTGACATCTTACATGTGAAAGGTATAGTTCAAAAGAGAATAAATTTTCAAGTGAAAGGGAAAGATGGCTTTAAATAAAGCAGAGATTGACAAACTTGTAGCAAAACTTCGTGAAAGGTATAAGGATTATTCAGAAAAGCATAATTCAGCCTGGTTCAATCTTGATGCCTTTGATGAAAGGCTCTCAATGGCGATAAAAAACAGGATGAATCTTGAAGGGTTTATTCTTGCGGAAATAACGAATTTCGAAAAGCTGAAAGAAAAATATGAAAGTAAAAAAAAGACGAAGGAAAACAGTTTTACAAAGGAGGTTGACCGGATTATTGATGAGAATACAGCCAGGATAAAAAAATACTCCCCGGTTATTTTCCACCCCTCCTGCGGGCTCGAGATTTCTCATTTCTATGGAGCCATGGTTGTATTCTCTGCTGAATTTTTCCCTATATTGAGACTCCTTATTACTAATTCAGGTAAAGGGAACTATTTTTTGCAGATTGAGGGAAAAATAGAATTTCTTGCCCTCCCTCCCGGCGGAGGCAACTCAAAGCGGATTGAGGATCATATTCTTCTTCTTAACAGGGCCGGTATCAAAGAAATAGAAATCGAGAGGGATCAGAATAACTACCTTAAGGAGTGCGCTTTTCTGCTCCACGATATAACTGATCTCTGTGACGGGCTTGTGGATAGCGGTGAGGAGGAGTGGGCTCTCCCTCTTAATTTCAACAAACTCTTTATTGAAGAGAGAAAGAAAAGAAAAATCGTTGATCTCTTTAAGGGGCTCACCGGATACGGGGCATTATTTAAAGTGAGGGATGCTGCTTCTGCAATAATTGAAGATTTCCGTCTCTCTGCGTTTAAGCGCGCAGTTTAAAGTTTTTTAATACAGATCAGTGTTATGTCATCCTTTTGAGGTTTGTATCCGTTAAACTCGTAAAACTTCCCCAGTGTATGGTGAATTATTTCATCTGACTTCATCCCTTCAATATCATCAAAGCTTCGGATAAGCCTTTCAGTCCCCATCATTTCATTAATATCTGCTCCCTGTTCTTCAATTATTCCGTCTGTGTATAAAAAGATAAAATCATCTTTCCCCAGTGTTATCATCTCATCTTTATAGACTTCATCTTTAAACATGCCGATCATTGGGCTCAGTCCCTTGATGGAGGATATTTTTTTTTCTGATTCGCGGTAGATTAATGCTTCAGGATGCCCTGCTGAGATAAAGAGAATATGATCGGTGTTTAGAAATATCTGAACTATCTGTGCTGTACAGTAGAAGTGATGCTCGGAGAATGATTCCGCAAGACTTCTGTTCACCTCTGCAGCTATATCAGCAGGCTTCTTCCCGGGAGCTGATTTCTCACGGAAAAGCGTCCTTATCTGGTTCCCCACATAAGATGATGAGACACCGTGGCCCGACACGTCGCATAAAACAATCTGGTATGTTTCATCATCAATAAAAAATCCGTCGAAAAAATCTCCTGACAGATCCTGAGCAGGCATAAATGAGAAACCGGTGTCGTATCCTTTTATTAATTTAAAATCGGGAAGATTGGATACTTCAAGTTTCCGTATTATATTTATCTCTTTTTTGAAGTTGTCGTTTATTGTGCGAAGCTCCTTTTGAATGGCGAGCCTGTCGTTGATAAGATTAATGTAGTCCATGTATAGGGCGATAAGTTCTCTGTCATTTGTTGTAAATTTTTCACTCCGCTCTATAAGGATGTAGCCGTAAATGGTATTGCGGAACTTTACGGAGAAAAGACATATGTGGATTTCATTAACCCCTTTTTTAAGTTTAAAATAATTAATCTCCTTTTCCGAAAGTGCTGCGAAATTACTGTTGGACTGTATCTCTTTAAAGGCGGCAAAAGAATTTTTTCTGGAAATATGTTTCTGAATAATGCTCAGGGGAACACCTTTTTTTACCTTGAGAATCTCTATGTATGTAGTATCAATCATGCTGGAAAGCTTTTCCGCATTCTGAAGTACTGTATCTGAATCGGTTGAAATAAGGGCTTTACGAACATATTCTCCAAGCTTGTAGAGTTGAACATTGTGGTCAAGCTGGGCCTGGTATGACATCTTCAGGTTTTCCCTTACATCCATGATCCGCTTAATTATTTTAATTTTTGATTTCAGCTCAAACTGGTTAAAGGGCTTTCTGAAGTAATCATCAGCGCCATTTGTATATGCCTCTTTAAGGGTCTCCTCATCAGTTTTGGCAGTCATTATTACAAAAAAACAGTCTCTATATGCCGGGCTGCTTTTAAGCTCCCTGCAGAGATCTATTCCATTGCCGTCCGGGAGATTTACATCAAGGAGAAGAATAGCGGGGTGAAAATTTTCAAGAATTATTCTGGCTGAAGCTACATCAGGGGCATATTCGATTATATAGTAATCGCCAAGGGTCATTTTTATATATTCCCTGGCAACAGGATCGTCATCAAGGGCCAGGATTTTATAAAATTTCTTTGTATATGCATCCATCTTATTACCGGATATTACTGATTATGTTTGATGTATAAAATGATATCTTAGCTTCATTAAGAAATAAAAACAAGGAAATAATATTTTTTACTGTGTTAATTCTTTAACTTTTATCTGGAATAATATGTTCTAATATCCCCGCCGCCGAAGGTGGCGGGGATATTGAAAACAGCATTATTGCACTAAAAAGTATCTTTAGGAATAATTACCGGTATTTTTTATTTTTTTCTAATTGAAAAAAATGAACAATTATTTTACTGCTCTTTCATCTGACAGACTGATTGAACCCAGTTTATCCATTCCAGTTATTACCGGGAATATTTATGAGAAAACTTGTAGAATATTTTGCACAAAAGTCTCTGATTGTCAATATTATTTCAGCGGGTCTTCTTATTTCCGGTATCCTCTTCATTCTTACAGCAAATCGTGAAGCTTTCCCTAAAGTAGAATATGACTGGGTAATAGCTACAACTATCTATCCCGGGTCAACTGCAGAGGATGTGGAGAAGCATATAAGTATACCTCTGGAGAATGAAATTCGCGGTGTTGAAGGAGTTGATGAAGTCTATTCCGGGTCTTATGAGGCCCGTTCTGTGCTCGCCTTAAAACTTGATCCTGATATTAATAATAAATTTCAGGTAATAAATGACATAAAAGATGCGATTGATTCAGTAACGGACCTTCCCGGAGATGCCCTTGATCCCGTTGTCACTGAACTGAGTACATCCCTTGTCCCGGTAATTGAAATTTCTATTGTAAAAAAAGATGGAATCCGCAATGATAAAGATGAACTTGAACTCCGGAGAATGGCAAAGATGCTTGAGGACAGTCTTCTTAATCTTCCCGGTGCAGCCCGGATAGATAAGAGCGGCTACAGGGAGAGGGAGATGATTGTTGAAGTTGATCCTTTAAAGCTGCGGAGATTTTATGTTTCTATTACTGATATTATTAATTCTCTTTCAAGAAAAAATCTTAACTTCCCGGGCGGTGTGGCAAAGACAGAAAAAGAAGATATTATGATCCGCACCATTGGGGAAGTGGAAACTGCAGATGATATAAAAAATGTTTTTATTAAAGCCAATGATCTGGGAAATTTTGTTACCATAGGTGATGTTGCCAGGGTCAGGGATACCTTTGAAGAAGATGACATCATTATTAAAACTTCGGGGATGAAAGCGATTACCCTTACTGTTCTGAAAAAGGAATCAGCTGATATAATAAATATTGTTGATGATGTTAAAAAAATTGTCGGGGATGCACAGGAGCGGTATGGTGACGGTTTTGACTTTATACTATCAAATGATCTTTCCTATTATGTTAAGAGGAGACTGAATGTTTTAATTAATAACGGCATTGTGGGTTTTACACTGGTTCTTATCTCCCTGTTCCTCACATTGGGCTGGAGAATCGCCACTGTAACCGCGATTGGTCTTCCTATTGCATTCTGTATGACATTTATATGGATGGCTCAGGCTGGTGTTACCATTAACCTCATGTCAATGTTCGGTCTTATTATTGTTCTGGGTATGCTTGTTGATGATGCAATCGTTGTAGCGGAAAATATTTACAGGCATCTTGAACAGGGGGATTCTCTGCAGGATGCTGTTGTAAACGGTACTTCGGAGGTTATTCTTCCTGTGGCAGGTACAATTCTAACTACCATAGCAGCATTCAGTCCGTTAATGTTTATGAGCGGCATTATGGGGAAATTTATATGGACCCTCCCGGCAGTTGTCTCTGTTGCGCTGGCAGCGTCTTGGTTTGAGTCCATGTTTATTCTTCCATCACATATTAATGATATTGAAAAGCTTAATAAAAATTCAAAACATAAAAAGCTTGAAGAGGGGGGGATTCATACCTTTTTTAAGGAGAAGTATACCGCTATCCTGCGTACAATTCTTGTTAACAGGTATAAATCGCTCCTTGTTGCTACACTGTTTTTTGCTGGTACTCTTTTATTTGCCTATAATCATGTAAAGTTTGTTCTTTTCCCTGCTGATAAAATCGAGCGCTTTCTAATTAAGCTTGAAGCACCTACCGGGACCAGCCTTGAAAAAATGAATATTAAACTTTCACTTATTGAAAAGCTTGTAAGTGAACTCCCTGAAGAGGAGCTGGATAATTATATATCTATGGCAGGTATTATAAGGGAGCAGCCTATGGACCCGGGTGAAAAGAGAGGGTCTAATTACGGTACTATTATTGTGAACCTCACTCCTGAAGAGAAGCGGGAGAGATTAGCCCTTGATATTGTTGATGATATAAGGGAGAAGGCATCTCAGTATGAAAAGGAGTTTGTTAAAATTGAGATGAATACTGTAAGGGGCGGCCCCCCTGTAGGTACTGCAGTAAGTGTGATAATAAGGGGTGATAATTTTGTTGATTTGAAGAAGGTTTCCTCCATGTACCAGGATTACCTTAATACAATTACCGGGGTAAAGGATGTTAAGGACGATTTTGAAGAGGGTAAAAGCGAAATAAGAGTAATTGTTAATGAAAAGACTGCAGCTATTACGGGGATAAGTGTTTTTGATGTTGCCTCAACTGTACGTTCATATTTTGAAGGGACTGTTGCTACAACCATACGCAAGAGTGATGAGGAGATAGACATACGGGTTAAGTTCCCTGATCATCTGCGGAATAACCTTGAGAGTTTTAAGTATATAACAATACCTAACCGCATGGGGAATCTTATCCCCCTGAACCGTGTTGCAGAATTTGAAAGCGGTAAAGGTGTTTCTGTTATAAACAGGCATAACTGGAAACGGGCAATTACAGTAACTGCTGATATTGACGAACATGTAAAGGGTGTAAGTTCTGTTTCTGTTAACCTCATGCTTGGTGAAAAGTTTGCAGATATAAGCAGTTTGTATCCGGGGATTACAATAGATTATCTTGGTGAGTTTAAGGATACCAAAGATTCTATGGAGAACATTATCAGGTCCTTTATTATTGCTGTGATTGTTATTTATTTTATACTTGTGGCGCTTTTCAGCTCTCTGCTTCACCCTTTTGTTATTATAACTGTTATACCAATGACATTGATGGGTGTTATCTGGACCTTCTATTTTCATGGTATCCCCTTCTCTTTTCTCGGGCTCATGGGGGTTGTTGGGCTCGCCGGTGTTGTTGTTAATGACTCGATTGTTTTTGTTGATTTTATTAAAAAGAACCGGACAAAGGGGATGAACCCCCTGGAGGCATCAGTTGATGCAGGGGGGAAAAGACTGCGGGCGGTTTTTTTAACAACAATTACAACATTCCTCGGTCTTATCCCTACAGCCTACGGCTGGGGAGGATTTGACCCTTTTCTTAAGCCAATGGCTGTAGCAATGTCATGGGGGCTCCTTTTTGGTACAATGATTACACTTCTTGGTACTCCCCTTGTTTATAATTTATTGTCCGACTTGAGAAGGTTTACATTAGGCAGAGAAAAAGATGGCGCTGAGTTTCTTCCCCCTGTAATTTCACCTGATCCTGAATTTACAAGATCTGTAAAGGATGAGCTGCATCACTGCCTGGATGAGGAACTGGAGGATATTTTAAATAAGAAAATTGAGCCTGCCCTAAGCAGGAGGATTGATTCAATAATAGAGAAAAAGATGAAAGAGAAGAAAACTAAGAAATAATGGTGTAAACAGAAAATGGATTATTCACTTATAATAGGTATTCTTTTTAAAGTATCGGGTGGGCTTGCTATTTTTCTCCTTGGTATGAGTTATATGTCAGGAGGGATTCAGGCTGTTGCCGGAACCCGGCTGAGAAAGCTTATAGGGGCTGTAACAAATAACAGGTTCATGGCCCTGGGGGTCGGTTTTTCAGTTACTGCGCTTATTCAGTCCAGTTCTGCAACTACAGTTATGGTTGTGGGCTTTGTTAATTCCGGGGTAATGACTCTGATTCAGGCAATTGGGGTTATTCTTGGGGCAGATATTGGAACTACAGTAACTGGCTGGATCCTTGTATTAAATATCGGTGATTATGGGCTCCCTATTGTGGGGGTTTTCGGGATTCTTTATCTATTTTCAAAGGATGAAGGTATCAGATATTTTGCAATGATGGTTATGGGACTTGGTATGATTTTTTTCGGCCTTGAACTGATGAAGGCCGGTTTTAAGCCTTTGAGGGAGATTGATGCATTTCTCAATCTTTTTGTAAAATTTCAGCCCGATAATTTTACCGGCCTTATAGCCTGTGCAATGACCGGAGCTCTTATTACTGCCCTTGTACAGTCATCATCAGCATCTGTGGGGATTGTAATGGGTATGGCTTCAACCGGGGTTCTTACTTTTGATACTTCAGTTGCCCTTGTTATGGGTATGAATCTGGGGACTACTATTACAGCTCTTCTTGCCTCTCTGGGAGCATCGACAAATGCCAGAAGAGCCGCATATGCCCATGCCCTGATAAAGGCTGTGGGCCTTATATGGGTTCTTCCCCTGTTCCCGTTTTTTATGCGGATTATACCTCTTATTATGGGTGAAGATCCGGGCACAGTCCGTATTCATGACGGAGTTGAATCTTTCCCTTTTATAATCCAGGGGATTGCAATTGGGCACACCATTTTTAATGTTATAAATGTTCTTATTCATTTCCCTTTCATTAAGCAGATAGCAATGCTCCTTGAAAAAATTGTTCCTGATGATAATGACGGGGATAAGGTTAAGTTTACTAAATTTGATATAAGAATGCTTGGTACCCCTGTAATAATTATTGAACAGTCCAGGCGTGAGATAATAAATATGGGGAATGTTGTTACTGATATGCTCCACAATCTCAGCGATGTAATAAAGAACGGATTTGATGATGACAAAAGTATCAAGGCTGTGTTCCGGAAAGAGGAGGAGCTTGATATAATGCAGAAGGAGATAACAACTTTTCTTGTGGAAATTATCTCCAGGGATCTCCCCCATGCACAGGTCGTTGAAGCCCAGGCGCAGCTGAGGATGGCGGATGAGTATGAGTCTATAAGTGATTATATTGCCAATATAATGAAACTCCTGTTAAAGCTTAGAGATAATTCTCTGGGGCTCAGTGATAACAAAAAGCGGGAGCTGCTGGAGCTTCATGGATACGTTACTGAATATTTTAAATATATTCATGATACAATTATTAATGAAAAGAAGCCGGATACTTTGTATATTTATGCTGAAGGTAAGTCTATAACACATCATTTCAGGGAGCTGAGGACAATACATCTTCAGCGTCTTGAAAGAAAAAAAGTTGAACCACTTATGAGTGTTACATATATGAATATTCTTAACTGCTACAGAAGGATCAGGGATCACGCTGTAAATGTAGCGGAAGTAATTATAGGTGAAAAATAGGCACGTCTCCGGGGCGGTCAATTCTATTTGACTTTTTTATTCATGGGGTTATTGTGACCCCTATTAAATAATGGATGGAATCCTCTATGAATAAGTTTTTAATTGTACTATTACTCGTTATGACAATGTCCGGGTTATCCGGCTCATCTCTTTCTGCAGAGACAGTAAAGAATGAGGATCCTTCCGGAAGCAGCGGTGCAGGGTGGGCTCTTTACAGTGAAGGGCTTCTTTACAGGAGTCAGGCTGGTGCTGCTGTTACTGTTGATGAGCGCAACAGGCTTATTGATAAAGCAATTGAGAGTTTCCTGAAAGCTGTTGAAAAAGGGGATACTTCTGCCAGAGTATTTAACCAGCTGGCTGATTCATATTTTGTAAAAGGGGAGTCTGACCGCGCTCTTGAGTATGCGGGGAAAGCCATCGAAAGTGATAAGGAATTTTTTCCCCCCTATAATATTATTTATGGAATAAGGATGTCCCGCAATGAGCATAAAGCTGCTGCGGAAATAATGGAGAAATATCACGAGGTTAACCCTGAGGATCCCTATACTCTTTATCTTCTGGGGGTTCATTATTTCAGATATCTTAATGATGCGGAGAAGTCTCTGGATGCTTTTCAGAAGGTTATTTTTATTTCTGAAACAGCAGCAATGCCTTCCTATTACCTGGAAAATTCATACTATAACTGCGGTTATATTCTTCATTCAAAAAGTCATTTTCAGGAAGCCCTGTTTTATTTTAAAAAATCTTTTGAACTTAATGAAAATAATTCTACAGCCCTATATATGATTGCTCTTTCAGCCATGAATCATTATAATCTGAATGATGCGGAAAAGCATGCGCTCCTTTTTCTCCAGCGCTCCCCGGGTAATCAGAATATGGAATATCTTCTCGGGAGACTCTATTATATCAAGGGGAGCTCTTCAGCTTTTCAATACCTGGTGAAGATAAAGGATGTTAATTCTTTTGAAGGTCTCCATGCAATGGCTTTATATTCTGAACTTACAGGTGAAGATGATAAGGCTGAAAAAATATTAAATGCGATTGTAAAACACAAAAGTGATTTTATCTCTCCTTATATTGCTCTGGGGAGAATAAGGGCCAGAAAGGATGATGCTGAAGGTGCTTATAATGCATTTATTGCAGCAGGAACCAATTCATTCAGAAGCGGATTGTTTGATGTTGCGGAAAAACTTTTTTACCGCTCTCTGGAATTAAAGGGTGAGGAGAATCCCGATCTCTATTACTATATTGCAAGAACTCATGAAGAGAATAGAAATTTTTCTCTTTCAATAAGCTATTATAAAAAGTATTATGAATTTACCGGTGAGATAAACATTTTAATTCATATCGGTTATCTTTACGCCTCAAGGGATCAGTTCTCCAGGGCGCATGAATATTATAATAAAGCTGTTAAAATTGAACCGGGGAATTCTTCAGTTTATTTTTTTAAAGGGCTCACTTATATATGGGAGTCCAGTTACAAAAAGGGTGAAGCGAGTTTGAGAAAAGCGATCTCTCTGCAGGAGGGGGAGGAGGGTTATTATTTTTATCTTGCCGTAGCCCTTGAAAAACAGAACCGCTTTAAGGAGACTGTTTCCGCTCTTGAAAAGGCGATTGAGTTTAATCCCCGCAGTGCCAGGTCCATGAATTATCTGGGATATCTTTATACTGAAAGAAATATCAATATTGATGAAGCATACAGGCTTATAAAGACAGCATTGGATCTTGAACCTGATAACGGAGCATATCTCGATTCCCTGGGCTGGGTATATTTCAGAAAAGGGGAATTTGAGGAAGCCTTGAAATATCTGCTCCTTGCAGAGGAAAGGCTCGATGAATCGGGCGCACCTGACTCTGTTGTTTTTGAACACATAGGGGATACCTATGAAAAAATCGGTAATATAAGGAAGGCGGTTTTATACTGGGAAAAGTCTATTGGAATGGAAAAGAACAGTGAAATAGAATCGAAGATAAAAAAAGCGATGAGTAATGAGGATAAATAATACAATGAAGAAATTTTTTATTTTTCTTCTTTTGACAGCTATTGCGGCCAGTATTAATTGTGCCGGGGTTGAAAAAAAGAATGGAGCGGAACTGCCGGTTATCGGGGCAGGTGACGCAAAGTCTGCTGAGCTGCAGGATAGAATTAAAGAAATAAATGAAAATAAGCCATCTTCCATATCATCAAATCTTACAGTGGATGGTGACAACAGGGGTAAGAAGTCCCGGTTTGAGGGCTCCTTCGTATACGACAGCAGGGGCCTGGCTAAGCTGAGTCTAATGGATTATATATTTAAAGGCCCTGTTCTCGATTTTTACAGAAATATGAACAACCTCTATTTTTATTATCCGGCTGAAAGAAAGCTCTATGAAGATAAGTTTGATAAGATTGTTTTTCCTGATTATTCAGGATTTCCTCTTGAGTTTGATTTTGTCTATACTCTCTTTACAGGGGGGATTCCGGTTATTAAAAATGTCACCTCTGTCAAATCCCTGGGGGAGGAGAGGGGGGACACCTTTCATCTGATTCTGGAAAGCGGGGAGTATTTCCAGAATATTTATTTTAAAAAAGATCTACCTGAAAGGATTCTGGTTATCCATAAAATAAGCAGAGAGAAGATTGAAATTTATCTTCAGGCTCACAGGGTTAAGGATAAAAGTTTTTTCTTTAACAGGATAAGAATTGTTGTCCCGGGAATAGATACAAGCATTAATTTCAGTTTTACCAGAACCAGGTTAAATGAGCCTGTGAGGATTGATCCTTTCAGGCCTGACAGCATAAAGGGTGCTGAGATAATCCGCGTTAACTGATGCGGAATTATCCGCATCTGGAGAATCCGCACCCCCTGCACACAGAACAGCCCGATTCGAATTCCAGCGGGCCGTGGCAGTCGGGGCAGACCCCTGTCATTACATTATCATTCCCCTTGCCGTTTGTCTCTGCGCTGGTCTGTGCCATCTCTTTTAGCGCTGTCTGATTCAGGTTTGCATTAAAACCGATTGGAGAATAATTTTCTATTGCCTTTGCAATGGCATCGGAACATGAATAAATCCGGCCCCCCTTACCCCATGCCTGATTGGGGCATCTTACCCCTTTGAGCTGCTTAACAATCTGCTCCTTGTCAATACCGGAGCGGAGTGATAAGGAGATTAGCCTCCCTATCGCTTCTGTCTGACTTGCCGCGCATCCTCCCCCTTTCCCCATTGCTGCAAATACTTCAAAGATACCGTGAGCGTCTTCATTTATAGTAACATAGAGTGAGCCGCACCCTGTTGTCATTTTTCTTGTTGTTCCCCAGGTTGTTTCATGCCTTGGCCTTGGCGCTGCTGCTTTTACCGGTTCTGCCATGTCATCTTTCCCGGCACTCTTTTTATCATCACCGATCTGGAGAACCTGGCTGTCCCTTGATCCGTCTCTGTATACTGTTACACCCTTGCACTCCAGTTCATAGGCAAGATCGTATACTTTTTTTATATCATCAATTGTCGCTTCTGATGAGAAGTTTACTGTTTTTGAAACAGCATTGTCAGTGTATTTCTGGAAAATCGCCTGGGTTTTAATATGCCACTGGGGTGAAATATCGTGGGCTGTAACAAAAATTTTCCTTATATGTTCCGGGATTTCATCTATTTCTGATGCAGAGCCGTGATCCGCCACCAGGCCCATTATGGTTTTATAATCCCCTTCATTAACATGGAGTTTCAGCATTGCAGCAAAATCGGGGTTGCTCTCAATAAGCCTGTTATTGTCCATAACATTACGAACATATGCCAGTGCAAAGAGAGGCTCAATACCGCTTGATGATCCTGCAATAATACTTATTGTACCTGTGGGCGCAATAGTAGTTGTTGTGGCATTTCTTAGAGGTGCTTCCCCGCGAAGGGCATAATCAGATTTATCAAAATTAGGGAATGCGCCTCTTTCTTCAGCCAGACGGGCTGACATGACTTTTGATTCAGCCTGGATGGTTGACATTATTTTTTCTGCAATTTCTGCAGCATCTTCCGAATCATATGGAATCCCCGTTTTTATGAGGAGGTCAGCATAACCCATTACGCCAAGTCCTATTTTTCTGTTTGCTTTTGTGGCTTCAGCGATTCTCTCAAGGGGGTATAGGTTTACATCTATAACGTTATCGAGAAAATGAACCGAGTCTCGTGTAATCTCTTTGAGAAGTTCGTAGTCGATTTCAATTTTACCATTTATTTCCCTGAGTATGCTGTTGAGATTTATTGAACCCAGGTTGCACGACTCATAAGGTAGAAGGGGCTGCTCTCCGCAGGGATTTGTGCTTTCTATAAGACCGATACTTTTAAGGGGGTTATATTTGTTTATTCTGTCAATGAAAACAATCCCCGGCTCGCCGTTTTTCCATGCCATTTCAACTATAAGATCGTATACTTCCTTCGCGTTCAGGCTGCCGGTTACTTCTCCATTCCTCGGGTTGACCAGGTTGTAGTCGCTCCCGCTTTTTACTGCTTCCATGAAGCTGTCTGTAAGGGCAACGGAAATATTAAAGTTAGTAAGAAGAGAAGTGTCGGATTTGCACTTTATAAAATTCATAATATCGGGGTGATCAACATTGAGTATGGCCATATTTGCCCCTCTCCGGGTCCCACCCTGTTTTACGGTTTCAGTTGCAGCATTAAAAATGCTCATAAAGGATACAGGCCCGCTTGAAACACCGGCTGTGCTGCTTACTATATCGTTGCCGGGCCGAAGCTTTGAAAAGGAGAATCCCGTTCCCCCTCCGCTTTTGTGAATAAGAGCCATGTTTTTTACAGAATCGAAAATCCCCTCCATTGAATCTTCAACAGGGAGGACAAAACATGCTGACAGCTGCCCTAATGGCCGGCCTGCATTCATAAGTGTGGGGCTGTTGGGGAGAAACTTCAGTGTAACCATGTTGTCATAAAATTTTGACGCGGTTCTGTTTGCTGATTCTATATCTGCATTATAGGCTAAATCGGCTGATGCTACAAAGCGCGCTACACGCTTGAAGAGATCCTCAGGGCTTTCGATTATGTCTCCTTTTTCGTTACGGGCCAGGTATCTTTTTTCAAGCACAGTGAGCGAGTTTTCAGATAGTTCCGGTTTAACCGTGGAATTTATTTTAATTTTTTCAAAATTTTCTTTAAACATGCTTTTCCCTCTTAAAAGTTATATATTGCGGTTCAGGTTTTTTTCTGCTGAGTTATTTTATAGATTACTTCCGGTTTCCGGGCTATAAAAAAATTAACCCGGTCAACCTGTCTATTCCGGGGGTACTTATTCGCTTTTCCCCCCTGTCTACCCCAAGAGTACTTCTTCGCTTTGCTCAGGGCGCCCCGGAGGGGGCATGTGTTCATTAAGTTAAGCCCCCTAAATCCTACTTCGTCTAGCTCAGTACACCGCCCGGAGGGGGACTTTTAAACTCTTTTAACAAATTAAAAGTTTAATAACACAGCCTTTAAGCGGGGCTGTCCCAAAAGTCCCCTATTCCCCAGATGCGGCACCACACAGGAGCGTTTCAAGTCCCCCTTGGGGGATTTAGGGGGTGAAAAAAAAGAGAAGCTCTAATATGGCAAAAACAATTTACTTTTGGAACAGCCCCGTTTGGGGGGCCGTTGCGAAACTGTGAAGATCTTAACTTAATGACATTGCCCCGGAGGGGACACGTGTTCATATATTACTCTGATAATTATATTTTTATCATTCCTGGAACTATTTTAATCTAGAAAAACTACAGTTTTTTCTGAGTTATTTAATAGATTAATATGATGAGCAAGAAAGATCAATTACTTCTTTGTATCATATTGAATTTTTATCCAGGAGGATTGTCAAGAATAATTCTTAATAAGAGAAAATTAAATTAAAGATTCCCCGGAATGAGCCTTAAATTCTTATTACCACATTACAAAACTGGAAGGTTATGTCTATATTTATTATGTAAAAAGAAGCGGGTAATTTTTCAGAACGAGTTATTACAGAAATATCCAATGGCAGTATTCGGGAGGCTCTGACCCTGCAGCTATTCGGAATATATTAACTGCCAGCTGCTCTCCACAAGTCTGCGGCTGATTTTTCGTGTCTTTCGTGCTCTGACCCCCCGGTTTTTGAAATTTACCTGAAACTCAGATATAACCACGAAAACTTCTTGCAAATAATCTAATCGGCGGCAGATTTGATTTCATGAATGAACACGACAGGCTTTTTAAAGAGATAGAGAGCCTTAAAGAGAACGCGATAGATCTGATACAGGCAACATTTCCGGCAGATGTTCTGCAGGAACTTGACCTGACAGTTATGATTCTTGATAATAACAGCTACGTTGACGAGAAACTCAGGGAATATTACACAGACCTCGTATACAACTGTAAAACCGCAAAAGGCCCTTTGCTTAAAATATCTCTTTTATTTGAGCATAAGAGTTATAAGCCCGAAAATGAGTATCTGCAGCTTTTGCGATATCTTGTGAATATCTGGTCATATCAGGAGAAAAACAGAGAACCCCTGACAATTATAATACCTGTTGTGTATTATCATGGGAAAGAAAAATGGGAAATGAGGCCTTTTTTTGAATTTTTTTCAGGATACAGTGAATCTCTTCACGGTTTTTTGCCCGGTTTCAAATATATTCTCGCGGATATTACGAAGTATGATGATGAGACTCTTCAAAATGAGCTATTCAAGCGGCAATTTAACCGGTCTCTGGCTCTTATTTTTAAATATATTCACAACGAAGAGTTGCTTTTAGAAAAATTATTTGATATATTTAAAGGGTTAAAAGAATATATTGACAATGAAGATGAGCAGTCAAAAATAATTTCATTTGTAGCTTATGTGATGAAATTAACAGAGATAACGCCTGAACAGTTAAATGATATATTAAGCAGTATTTCCGTTAAGGGGGGTAAAGTAGTTATGACAACGGCAATGAAACTCAGAGAAGAAGGAATTCTCGAAGGCCGTGAGGAAGGTCGTGAGGAAGGTCGTGAGGAAGGCAGATTGTTAGACCGGCGTGAAACTCTTATCCGGCTTCTGAAAATCAGGTTTGGAGATGATGTTAAATCTGAAGATATCGCGTTAATTGAAAACTGTGTAAAACTGGATAAGCTTAAAAACGCTATTGAAGCATTAATATCAGCACAGAATTCTTCTGAAGTTTTAAAGCTTATCAAATGACCCGGGTCATGCTTAGTGAGTCGTCAAGTTCTCTGCGATGCGTCTCTCAGCTGTCACAGTGAGCCCTTCGGCAGGTATCACCATGGCAACGGCCATAAAAGCTCTGATCCCCCATCTCCGAAATATACTTGACCTATCCTCTGCCCTGTTTTACCCTTAAGGAGGCAAGGAGTAAACCCATGAAATATCTGCCTATAGGCATAAGCACCCTGAGCTCTATTCTCTCTGAAGATATGGTCTATATTGACAAGACCGAACACGCCTATAACCTGGTAAAAAAGATGGGCCGATATTTTCTTTCACGGCCCCGCAGATTCGGTAAAAGCCTTTTCTTAGACACCCTGAAGGAGATATTTGAAGGAAACAGCGAACTGTTCAGGGGCCTCTACATCTATGACAAATGGAACTGGGAGAAGAAATATCCTGTAATTAAAATAGATTTTGTCAGCGGAATCATAAAAAATACAGAACAGCTTGAAGTGCGTGTTAAATATATTTTGAAATCCAATGCTGAAAGACTTGGCGTTGATATAGATATAAATACCGACATAGCCGGCATCTTTACTGATCTGATAAAAAACGCGGCAGAGAAATACGGGACAAATGCCGTAGTTCTCGTTGACGAATATGACAAACCCCTGCTGGACAATATCGAAGACCCCTCAGCCGCTGCAGAAGTACGCGAGGGCCTCAAAAACTTTTACTCTGTTTTAAAAGAGCAGGATAAAAACATACATTTCATCTTTTTAACAGGCGTAAGCAAGTTCTCCAAAGTGAGCATCTTCAGCGGAATAAATAATCTCAAAGATATATCATTAAGTCCCGCTTACGCCACAGTATGCGGATATACTCAGAATGACCTTGAAACAGAATTTGCTGAACACCTGACTGGTGTAGACCGGGCTCAACTCAGGGAGTGGTATAACGGATATAATTTTATGGGAGAGCCTGTATACAATCCATTCGATATACTGCTTTTCATAAGCGAGAATGGTTCGTTTCGCAACTACTGGTTCGAAACCGGAACCCCGACTTTTCTCGTTAAGCTCTTTAAAAAGAACCGGTACTTTATTCCTGACATGAAAAACATCGAGGCAGATGAAAGCCTTTTGAGCACCTTTGATGTTGATAAGATATCCCTGGTGACTCTGCTGTTTCAGACCGGATATCTTACTATTGAATCAGCTGACAACAGTGTAGGTAAATTCGTGTATAAACTTAAAATCCCGAATAAAGAAGTGAGTATTGCCCTGAATGATGTTCTCTTTGACAACTACACCGATCTTGCAGAGCAGAAGGCAAAGTACCAGAGAGAGGCCTGGGAGGCCCTGCGAGCCGGAGACCCGGCAGCCCTTGAGCCTGTGCTGAAGCGCCTTTTTGCGGCGATACCCTGGCGCAACTTCACCAACAATGACCTGGCCGATTACGAAGGCTACTATGCCTCAGTACTCTACGCCTTTTTTTCAGCTATAAATTGCGAGATCATCCCCGAGGATATAAACAACCATGGCCAGGCTGATATGACCATCAAGATAGAAGAGTGCGTCTATGTCACAGAGATCAAGGTTGTTGACACCGAAGAACCGGCCGAAGGGTCTAACTCTGCCCTGGCTCAGATAATCGAAAGAGGCTATGCTGCTAAATATACCGGCACCCCGGGCAGAAAAGTTTTTCAGGTGGGGATGGTTTTCTCATCTGTAAAGCGCAATCTTATTCAGTTTGGATGGAACGAGACTGCTAATTGAGATATCGCATTATCCCTTACTGATTTAAGGTGTTATACTTACGACAGGTTCAATACCTTCCTTAAGGAGTTTTATTGATTAATGAATAAGTTAATACATTTTGGATGAATTGTCAACTAAAAATTGAAACTAAGTCCGCTATGTTTTTTTGTTTGCGTGAGGCTCTGACCCCTTCCTTGGTTACTGTGGGTTCAATTCTTACAGAGATTCATCATAAAGAGCTTATGGCAGGATGGTGCGTATATTTTATAAGCGGCATGCGTCTTATTTTTCTCCCATTTGTTGTATTTCTATTTGTTATATTATTTACCGATAATCCAATGATAATATCTGTTGCTGTAGTAATAGCTGCAATGCCTGTTGCAGTAAATGCGCCGCTTATTGCACAGGAGTATAAGGGGAATTCTTCACTCGCCTCAAGGCTTGTTTTTGTTTCCACACTTTTTTCGCTGGTTACTCTCCCTGTTGTGCTGGTTTTGCTGAAGGGGGTGGTGTAAGCTGGATAGAGCTAATTTTGATATTTAACTTGACTGTATATGATTAAGCGTATATTATTATTCTATTATGATTAATGAAAGAATTACATTTGATCCGGATATAATGGGTGGGAAGCCCTGTATAAGGGGGATGCGTGTGACAGTAGGTATGATCATCAACCAGCTGGCCTGCGGATATACCATTGAAGAGATATTAAAGGCATATCCTTATTTGGAAAAGGATGACATAAAAGCGGCTCTGCAATATGCAGCCTTTAGAGTTGAGGAGAGGGAAGAGCCCCTTGCTGTATGAAAATTCTTATCGATATGAATATTTCACCAGTCTGGGTTTCAGTTTTAAATACTGCCGGAATTGAAGCTGAGCACTGGGTAAATATAGGCGCCCCTTCAGCCCCTGACACTGAAATATTTCAATATGCTGCGGGAAAGGGATATATTATTTTAACTCATGATCTGGATTTCAGTGTAATTCTGGCAAAAACACAAAGCAGATTTCCCAGTGTCATATTGTTGAGAAGCAATGATCTTTTGACAGATAAAAATTATCCCCATGTAATAGAATCAATTAATAAAAACATCAGCGCTCTGCATGATGGTGCGATTGTTACGATCGACTTGATTAATTTCAGAGTCAGAACTCTGCCTATATCCTGAAAGGAATGATTTTGTGAGGCTCTGACCCGTATTGCTGAAAAAATCTTGACTTTGTATGAATCTTAAAGTATATTTTTTAGTGTAATAATGCTGTTTTGAATATGCCCGCCGCCTTCGGCGGCGGGCATATTGGAGCATTTTATTCCAGATATAAGTTAAGGAAATATTATTGAGATTTTTTTAAAAATTACCCTTTGATGCTAATATAAATGGAGAATTCAAATGATAGTGGTAAATGAACAGTATCTTGTAAACAGTAAAGGGGATAAGTCAGCAGTTGTGATCCCCATAGAAGAATATAAGAGGCTGATGGATATAGTTGAGGAGTATGAGGATATTAAAGATTTTGACGAGAGAAGAGGTAATCCCCATTGGATATCTATTGATGAGTTGAAATCGTAAAGACGTATACCAATAGAGATGAGGCGAATTTGAAAAGAGAAGATTATAAAGAGGAATTTAAGGAAGCGCTTTTTGGCGCAATTGAAGCTGTGATTGACCACAAGATCGGTTTAAGTGCGCACCAGCTTATAATGAGCTACTTTAATGACACTGAAGGAGAAACAACCCTGGAGCGTGCTGTTAAAACTATTGAGAAATACTCTCAAAAGGAATTCCCCCCTCTTGATGAGAGGTCGAGAAAACTTAAGGCCTCATTAAACAGGCTTGCCCACGCAGCTGAGCAGTGGGACAAAGATTAAGCCTTTCCATTTATGATACCAGCTTTCTGAACTCCCCAAAGAGATACCTTGAATCATTAGGCCCTGGCGCTGATTCTGGGTGATACTGCACTGAAAACATGGGGAGCTTTTTGTGCCTTAACCCTTCAACAGTTTTATCATTAAGATTTATATGTGTTACCTCAATGTCGCTCATCCCTTTGAGCGATTCCATGTCCACTGAGAATCCGTGATTCTGGGATGTGATTTCAACTTTATTTGTGCGCAGATTCATTACAGGCTGGTTGCCGCCCCTGTGTCCGAATTTGAGCTTATAGGTTTTCCCGCCCAGTCCCAGCCCCATGAGCTGGTGCCCCAGGCATATCCCGAAGCATGGCACCTCTTTTTTTATAATATCCTCTACAAGCTTTTTCCCGTATTCAACCGCATCAGGATCTCCGGGGCCGTTTGAAAGAAATATCCCCTTTGCACCTTCATCAAGTACAACCTCAAGGGGTGTTGATCCCGGATAAACAGTAACATTAAATCCTGAGCTTTTAAGAAGCCTTAAAATGTTGGTTTTAACACCAAAGTCGAAAACTGCAATGTCCGGGTGTGAAGGTGTTTTTTCTCCGTAAGAATATTTATCTCTGCAGCTTACCTTTGAAGCAAGGTCGAGGCCCAGCATGTCAGGGGAGGCTTTCAGCTTATCAACTGCCTCTTTTCTGTCGAAAAATATTCCTGCCCTCATTGCCCCTTTATCGCGTATATATATTGTGAGCTTTCTGGTGTCTATCCCTTCAATGGCGGATATTCTTCCATCTTTAAGATAGTCTGCCAGTGACCCTGTTGCACGGAAATTAGAGTAGGTCCGGGAGTATTCCTTTACTACAAAACCGGCAACCTGTATTCTGTCAGATTCAACATCCTCGCTGTTAACACCATAGTTCCCTATCATGGGATAGGTCATGGCAACAATCTGTCCGCAGTATGAGGGGTCTGTGAGAACCTCCTGATAGCCGCTCATGGATGTGTTGAAAACAGCTTCACCTGTGGTCTCGGTTTCATATCCGAAAATTTTCCCTTCAAATTCAGTGCCGTCTTCAAGTATTAAAAAAGCCTTTCTGCCCATTTATAAGCCTCGCTATATTATTTACTTAAACCTGATCTCTACTGATCCGCCATGCTTGTCGTCAAAGCCTTCATATTCAGACATTAACTTCACATCCTTCATGGTCTTTTTCAGTGCTTCCCTGTTGAGGAGCTGAAATGTGGTGTGACGCATAAATGTATCTACTGATGTGCCTGATGAAAAGCGCGCTGCCCCCCCTGTGGGTAGTACGTGATTTGTGCCTGAGTAATAGTCCCCCACTGCTACAGGAGCGTATCGTCCAAGGAAGAGTGAGCCCACATTTTTTATCCTTTCCAGATATTCAAGGGGGTTCTCCACCATGAATTCCATATGCTCCGGGCCGTAATTGTTGCTGAAGTTTATGGCTTCATCAAGTGAGTCAGCAATGAGTATGAGGCCGCTGTTTTTGATGGATGTCTTCTTTATTTCGCTTCGCCCTGTACCAGACTGAAGATCTTTATTTATTTCATCTTTTACTTTATGGGCAAGTTCTTCAGATGTTGTTACAAGAACTGCAATTGCTCTCTCCTCATGTTCCGCCTGTGACAGCAGGTCCCATGCAACCCAGCGGGGATCAGATTTTTCATCTGATATTATTAACACTTCGCTGGGGCCGGCCATTGAGTCGATCTGAATTATCCCCATGCTGAAAAGATATGTTTTTGCTGCTGTGACAAATATGTTGCCCGGCCCTACAATGATGTCAGATTTTTTTATATTCTCTGATCCGAAAGCTGATATGGCTATACCCTGTGCGCCGCCCGATTTTATTATCTGACTTACGCCCAGTTCTTTGCAGATTGCATAGATTATGTCCGGAACTTTCCCCTCCTTATTGGGCGGGGTGATTACAGTTATGTTTTCTGTCCCTGCTATCTGTGCGGGGATTACACCCATAAGAACTGAAGAGGGGTATGATGCTTTCCCCCCCGGTACGTATATGCCTGCGCTTTCAATTGCCTGATGTGTGCGGCCCAGGATTATGCCGTCTTTACGTGTATATATTGAATTTTCCTTATGCTGTCTCTGATGGAATTCCCTTACGTTTTCTGCAGCTTTCATAAAGGTTTTGAGTACATTTTTAGGTGTGTTTTTGTGGCCTGCGTCAATTTCCTCTTTTGTCGCGATTACAGATTTAAGTTTTACGCCGTCAAATTTTGCTGTGTATTCAAGCACAGCCTTTTCGCGCCTGTTTTTAACATCATTTACGATGGGGACTACAGTATCTATCATTATAGAGCTGAAATCCTCTCCAAACCGGTTAAACTGGGCGTCAAGTTCGGCAGGTGTAAGGTCCTTTAATCTCTTAACAGGGATCATAAGTCCCTCCTTTTTATTTATTAGATTAATTTTCACTAATTATTCCTAAAGATATCTTTTAGTGTAATTATGCTGTTTTTAATATCCCCGCCGCTTTCGACGATGGGGGTATTGGAGCATTATATTTTAAAAAAAGTTAAGGAATTAAAATTGATTAATTTTACACAAATAAATCAGAGGGGTAAATATGTCAAGTTTTAGATTGAAAAGCGGGTCCCACTTTTCAGGCCTAATTATTTCTGAAATTTTCCACCTTTTCATTAAGGGTTGATGCTATTTTTGAAATCTCCTGTGCATTGGCAGACATCTCTTCAGCTCCTGCAGCATTGTCCTGGGTAAGTTCGCTTATTGTGGAAATTGATCTGACTATCTCAGTTGTGGCGTTTTTCTGTACTTCTGTGGCGTTCCGGATCTCCTGGGATCTATCCTTAACATCGCTAGCTTTGCTGTTTACTGTCCTATTTGTTGTTATCTGGGTTTCCATAAAACTTGACATGGACTCCACCATACTGTTTATCCCTGCAACTCCCCCTATAATTTTAGAAAGGGATGATACCACAGTGGTGACAGTTGTAAGACTCTGTCTGGCATCACTCTCTCCTGCTTTGATGAGTGAGCTGATCTCTTTTACGCTGCTTGAGGTCTGGTCTGCAAGTTTTGAAATTTCATCAGCAACTACGGCAAAACCCCTCCCAGCGTTTCCTGCCCTGGCTGCCTCAATCGCGGCATTGAGAGAGAGGAGATTGATTCTGTCTGAGATGTCATTGATTATATTGATAATACCTGCCATTGCTGTAGAGCGCTGGTTCATGGACTTTATGCTCTCCTCCATTGATCTTAAAGATGACTCCCCTGTGCGGGCCTCACCTGAAATGGATGATGTCATTATGCGGGCTTCATTGATTTTATCTTTCATGCTGCTGATCTGGTTTGAGAGTTCATTCAGCTTTGATACAAGCTCTTCAATTTTATCCATCTGAACGCCGGTGCTGTGTGCAACGCTCTCCACACCGGCTGATATTTCTTCAACCGTGGCTGTAATCTCTTCAGCTGCTGCAGCCTGGTTCTGCGCATTATGGGAAAAATTTTCTGTTGCTGATGACATTATGGAGAAGGAGTTGTTTAAACGTTCAGAAATTTCAGATACTGAGGCAAGAAGCTCTCTTGTGCGCTCCAGGTGTTCTCTCTTGTCTGCCTCCTCTTTCAGGCGCTGGAGAGTTTTGTCAGTAATACTCATGAGGAGGTAGCAGATTGCTGTAACAATAAGAAGTTCAAAGGTAAAGTTGATCTGAGCCATTGTGCGAAGATTTGAAGGGATGCTTTCTGATGAGTAAAGTGCAGTCATCTGAATTATGAGTACAAGTAGAGCCAGCAGCAGAGTCATTCCTTTTCTGCAGAAAAGCGCGCTGAAGATTATAAAGATTAAAAGCTGATATCCGGAAACAATTACTCCAATGTCAAACTTGAAGGAGCCGAATAAAAGATAGAGGCTGTATCCGGCAAGTGTTGAAAGAACAAATGTGTTCGCTGCAGCGTAATATCTGCCGCTGCGGAGAATGAAGAGAGCGAGAATATTTGATATTATAACTATCAGCAGAAATAGACTTAATATTGAAACGACTGAATGCCCCAGGATAGTGATAAGCAGAACCCAGAGTGGGGGCATTATTGATGAAATTATAAGTGAAAAGGTTAGCAGAGTTTTAGATTTAAGAATAATATCGAAACTGTAATTTTCTGAATCTGGAATAAAAAAAGATATAAGTTTTCCGGTCATTTTTCCCCTGCTTCCTGAGTTATGGATTTTGTACTATCTGAATATATGAAGCAATTTTTAAGCGCAAACTTTTTATCCTGTTTCGAATATCTCAGTTCGCTGTAATTAAAATGGCAGAGTTAACGGTTCCAGTCAATTATTTTAAATAAGATTTGCTGCTATCAGGTATAATTTTATTTTGAGTGAGGAAATTATTATTGCAGAGAATAATTTCCGGTATATATTATTGACCTGAATGCTTGACCCGGGGGATATTATGAAAAATTTAATATTGATTGTTCCAGTTTTTGCGATTTTAATTTTTAGCCTTTCCTGTGTTTCCGGAAAAGTTAATAACCATAGTACTGCTGATCAGAATTCTGATTATTCTCAATACGGGGGCCAGGGGGAGCTGAAGGAATTTCTTCTCGATTTCACAAAGGCTGTGGAAAAAGGGGACTGGCCTGCGGTGCTGACTTTTTTTGACTGGGATAATTACCTTGAGCAGCTGTCAATAGGGGTGGAGAAAAATCAGTATATAATTGAAGGGATGAATCTCCCCATGGGTGAGTTTGCTCCTGAAGGCGGGTCTGCAGATTTAAGCCGGCTCAGGAGTCTTATTGTGATCAATATTTCTTATGCTGTTGATGACCGTTACGCTGAGGTGAGGGGTGATGCACTGTTGAAAGACGGCAGGCGAATCCCCTTTGTTCTCCTTATAATACGTTATCAGAACGGAAAATTCGTAATTGCTCCACCGGTGGGATGATAGTATAAAATTCTTCCGTCAGTATTAGCAGGATATACCTGACTCCACGCGGGATTATCTGAACCCGAATTGTGCGGATATCTCCTTTGATGTATTTTTGACCTCTTTTATAATCGATTCTCTCATCTCATTGATCCGGTCAGCATTACCTGTAAGGACAAATGCTGCTATAATATGGCCGCTGTGGTTGAATATGGGGCCCCCTATGCCGGCCATGCCGATAAAATTTTCCTCCCTGTCAAAGCTGATCCAGTCATTTCTCACCTGCTCCAGCTCTTTGAGAAACTCTTCCCTGCTGGTGATTGTGTTTTCTGTAAGTGGCTCAAAAATATAGTCTTTAAGGGCTTCCTCAAGCCTCTGGGGCGTCATACCTGCAAAGAGGATTTTCCCGATGCATGAGCTGTGGATGGGGATTACTGTTCCTGCCTGAGGGAATGTTTTAAAGTTTTTGTCAGGCTCTGCCCTGAATAGAATAAGGGCTTTTTTCCCCACCAGCATCCCCACATTTACCGGTTCCCGGAATTTAAAACTGAGGCGCTCCATCCAGACCCGTGCTGTTGTAAGCATATCCATGTTTGCCGCATAGCTCATGCCGAGCTGAAAGAGCCTGGGGCCAAGCCGGTATTTCCCTGTAAATGGGTCTTTTTCCAGGTAATTCATCTGCGCAAGTGTGGTTACAAGGCCCTGAATTGTGGTTTTGGGTAAAGATAAGCTCCTGGCAAGATCTGATATGCCCAGGTTTTTATTGTCTATATATAATGACAGAATTTCGCCGGCTCTTTGAACTGACTGTATTATTTTTTTGTTATTTTTTGTGTTAGAGTTCATATTTCTCCTTTTTTCTTGACATATTAATTGATTGTGATACTGTATTGGTACAGTGTACGGCAATGACGTACACTGTCAATTATTTTTATAAACGCAGGGGGGGAATATGCATGAAAAAAAGCCGTGGCTGAAATTTTATGGAACAGTGCCTCACTCGATTGATTATCCCAGGATAACAATGTATGAGGGGGTTGCGGAGACAGTTAAAAAATGTCCCGATTCTATTGCCTACGATTTTATGGGTTATACTGGCACATACAGAAGCTTTCTTGATGAGATAGATAAGTGCGCTGATATGCTTGCCCATATGGGCCTTAAAAAGGGTGACCGTGTGACAATCTCCATGCCCACATCACCTCAGGGTATTATCTGTTTTTATGCTGTTAACAAGCTTGGCGCTGTGGCCAGCATGATTCACCCCCTCTCTACAGAGAGTGAAATTGAATTTTATGTGAATATAAGTAAAAGCCGCTTTGCCCTCACACTGGATGCATTTTACGCCAAGTTTAGAAAAGTTATGGATGTGACAAAACTGGAGAAGGTTATTCTGGCCCGCATACCCGATTATCTTAATCCCCTTATGCAGCTCGGTTTCTATGTGGCAAAGGGGAGGAAAATTCCGAAAGTCCCCTCTGACCCCGATTTTTACTGGTGGAAGGATCTAATGGCCGGTAATTACAAGAGGGTTGAAAAATCTGACATGAAGCCTGATGATATGGCTGTTATTCTATACAGCGGCGGAACCACAGGGAAACCTAAGGGGATTATGCTTTCAAATTATAATTTTGTTTCTCATGGCCTTATGGTTTCAGCCTGGGGAAACCTTGCCAGTGATGATTCCATCCTTGCAATACTTCCGATTTTTCACGGCTTCGGCCTTGGTGTATGTATTAATGCATGTTTTATGAGCGGCGGTAAAAGTATTCTTGTGCCTCAGTTTACCCCGGATGATGTGGCTAAACTTATTAAAAAGAAGAAGCCCACGTTTCTGATAGGTGTTCCCACACTTTACGAGGCCCTTAATAAAAATCCGGTTTTCCAGAACGCGGATCTTCGATGCCTTAAAGCTGCTTTCAGCGGAGCTGATACTCTACCCAGGGTGGTGAAGGACCGCTTTGAGAATATTGTAAAAAATAAGGGGGGGAGTGTTAAGCTTCTTGAAGGGTATGGGCTTACTGAAGCTGTTACTGCAATCTGCGCCACACCTCTTGATACATATCGTGAAAACAGTGTGGGTATTCCATTCCCTGACATGGATGCAAAGATTGTGGGGATGAGTACTATTGATGAGCTCCCGATCGGTGAAGAGGGTGAGCTCTGCATAAAGGGGCCTGCTCTGATGCTGGGCTATCTTGACAATCCGGAGGAGACAGCAAATGTTCTGAAGAAACATTCTGATGGTGAAGTGTGGCTTCATACCGGTGATATATGCACAATGGATGAAGATGGATTTATTTATTTTAAGCTGCGCCAGAAGAGAATGATAAAATCATCCGGTATGAATGTTTATCCTGCACAGGTGGAAGCAAATCTTTATCAGCACAACGATGTTGATATGGTTTGCGTTATTGGTGTGCCGGATCAGGATCAGATTGAGAGGGTTAAGGCATTTGTTGTTCTTAAAGATAAAAGCAAAGCCGGGCCTGAGATGGAGCAGGAGCTTATTAAGCACTGCAGGGAATCCCTTATTGTATGGAGCTGCCCAAGAGAGATTGAGTTCCGCGATGATCTTCCGAAAACCCTGGTGGGGAAGGTTGCATATAAGGTTCTGGAAAATGAGGAAGTGGAGAAACTGAGGGAGCAGGGGAAGTATACCGGGGAGCGCTGATTCCGCTATTGTTTCCATATCTGCTGCAGGTTACCGGGGGTGGAATGAAGCTTTTTTCTGCCTGAACGTTTTCCTGTTTCTGCGGCGGATTTACTTTTTACTATAAGGAGTTTAATGTGAATATTATAGATGAATTTAAAGATGTGGTGTTAAATCCCTACAGCTATGCAAAAAAGCTGAAAGCTGATGAGGGGAAAAAAATTATCGGTTACTTCTGTACATATGCACCTGAGGAGCTTATTTTTGCAGCAGGGGCCCACCCCATGAGGCTCTTTGGAACAAGTGAGAATATTCACCTTGCAGACTCGCACCTCCAGTCCTACAGCTGTTCCCTTGTAAGGGGGGCCCTGGAGGAGGCCTTAAACGGGAACCTTAACTTTCTTGACGGCACTGTGTTTCCCCACACCTGCGATTCCATACAGCGCTTATCCGACATATGGAGGATGAATACTTCATTCAGTTTTTTCAGCGATGTGATTATGCCTGTAAAACTGAATACAGAGAGCGCCAGAGAGTATATGAGGGATGTTATAGGGAAGTTCCGTAATGATCTTGAGTCCGGCTTTTCGGTGTCCATAAGTGATGATCAGATTGCTGAGGCAAATGATATATATAATAAAAATCGGGCATACCTTAAAGAGATCTACAGGCTCAGGAGTGAAGACCCCTCCTGTATTAGCGGTGCTGAAACCTACTATATTATTAAAGGTGCCATGATTATGGAAAGGAGGGAGCTCCTTAAAAAACTCCCCCTTGCTATAGATTATATTAAAAGCGGTAAATCTGCGAAGACTGCTTCTGATAAAAGCAGACTAATTCTTGCCGGGAGTATATGCAATCATCCGGACATATACAGCATAATCGAGGAATCAGGCGGTGTGGTTGTATGGGATGACCTTTGCACAGGTTCCCGTTATTTTGAAGGGGAGATCTCTTCTCAGGGGGATCCTGCTGATGCACTTGCTGACCGCTACAGCAGCAGGGTTATCTGCCCTGCCAAGCATATATCAAATACTTCAAGAGGAGATAACCTGGCAGCACTGAGCGCTGACCATAAGGCTAAAGGGGTAATTTTCATGTATCTGAAATTCTGTGACCCCCACTCCTGGGATTATCCCTATATGAAAGGAATACTTGGTGAGAAGGGGGTGGCAAACATGCTCCTTGAGGTTGAGGACAAACTGCCGTCACTTGGACAGCTTAAAACAAGGTTTGAAGCCTTTATGGAGATGCTCTAGCTGTGCTGATGAAGCGAATAAAATCTTAAGGAGTAGTGTATGTCTGGTGAAGATAAAATTATAGATGCGGAAAAAGAGAAACGAAAGATTAAGAGCCTGGGCAGAATGAAGGAGATAATGACCCATTATTATATAGACGCAAAAACCGCCCGGAAAAACAATAAAAAGGTGGCCTGGATTACCAGCGGCGGCCCTGTTGAGCCCCTTCTTGTAATGGATATTATCCCTGTGTACCCGGAGAATTACGGCGCCATGATAGGCGCTTCAAAAATGGGTGTTGACCTCTGCGGGGTTGCAGAGGGGATGGGCTATTCCCAGGACCTCTGCTCATACGGCAGGGCTGACATCGGGCAGGCTGAAACGCAGGGGGGGCCCATTGGTGGACTCCCTGAACCTGATATGCTTATCTGCTGCAACAATATATGCGGTACTGTGCTTAAATGGTATGAGGTTATGGCCCGTAAGTTCAAGGTTCCCCTTTTTATTTTTGACACACCCATTATTCATACTGAGAACAGCGATGCTGCAAGGAAGTATGTGAGAAGGCAGATTGATGAATATATTATATTTCTTGAAGAGCAGTGCGGAAAGAAATACGATTATGACAGGATGAATGAAGTTGGGAAGCTCTCTGTGGAATCGCAGAGATTATGGCGTGATGTGCTTGCCACTGCTTCAAATAAGCCGGCGCCTATGAGCGCATTTGATGCCTTCTTCCATCTGGCACTGATAGTAACCTTGCGGGGGACCCAGGTGTGCGTGGATTACTACAAAGGTCTCCTGGCTGAGATGGAGGGGAGAGTGAAGGATGGTATAAGTGCCGTGCCTCAGGAAAAGTATCGTCTCCTCTGGGACAACCTTCCGGTGTGGTACAAAACAAAATGGCTATCCGAAAAGATTGCCTCACATGATGCCTGTTTAGTGGCAGACACCTATACCTCCGCATGGAGCGCCCAGGTGGATCTCCTTGATGAGAATGATTTTCTTGAGAGTATGGCTGATGGGTACACTGCTATTTATCTTAATATCGGAACAGATAAAATGGCAAAGATGGTGCTGACTATGATTGACAAATATGATGTGGATGGTGTAATCCTGCATTCAAACAGGAGCTGCAAACCCTATTCACTGGGGCAGTACGATATTCAGAAAATAATAATGAAGGAGAGGAATCTCCCCTCACTTATTATTGAAGCGGATATGACAGATGAGAGGAGTTTCAGCGAAAGCCAGATTGCCACAAGGATTGATGCATTTATGGAACTTATTAAAGATAAGAGGGGGAATTGATGAGTATAAATTATAATCTGAAAGATAAGGTTGTACTTATTACAGGCGGGAGCAGGGGGATTGGTCTTGAGATTGCCCGCTATTTAGTGGATGAAAAAGCGAAGGTTGTTATATGCGGCCGGAAAAAAGAATCTCTCGATGCAGCTTCTGCAGCATTGAATGGAGGGGATAACCTTCTTGCACTGCAGGCACATGTTGCAAAGGCGGAGGATGTGGATGCTCTTTTTAAAGGTGTAATGGAGCGCTTTGGCAGGGTTGATGTGCTTATCAATAATGTGGGGATGAATCTTTTTACTCCCTCACTTGCTGAAACAGATCCTTCAATGTGGCAGAAGATAATTGATTCAAATCTTACAGGCACATTCCTTGTTTCCAGGAAAGCCGCGGAGATTATGAAGGCTCAGAAGAGCGGTAAGATTGTGAGCATATCATCCATAGCAGGGAGAAAGGCATCTCCGGGGATGGGGATTTACGGAATCGCAAAAGCCGGCATTGAAATGATGACTAAGGTTCTGGCATCTGAGCTTGCATTTTTTAATATTACTGTTAATGCTGTTGCACCTGCAATGGTTCGCACTGAATTCAGCAAGCCCTTCTGGTCCAATGATGACATTAGTCAGCATGTGGTAAAGGGTATACCACTTGGCAGGATTGCCGAGCCTATTGATGTGGTTCACCCCACGCTCTTTCTTGCTTCTGCCGGGGCTGATTTTATTACAGGGCAGACCATAGTGGTTGACGGCGGCACAACAGCGGTTTAATTAAATACTGATGCTCAGAGGGGATTATGCTCACAGCAGGGATAGATATTGGCTCAATTACCACCAAGGTGGCTGTAGTAAAAGACGGGGAGATCCTTGGAACCGGGATTGTCTTTACAGGGTATAATGCGGAAAAGGCAGGGAGATCGGCAATGGATAATCTCCTTGCGAAACTTAATATCAAGCTTGATGATATCGAAAAAATTATAGCAACAGGTTACGGGCGGGCCAACATAAGCTTTGCACATAAGGCGATAACTGAAATCAGCTGCCACGCTGCAGGCGCTCATTTTACCGACCCTCGTATAAGGTCGATTATTGATGTGGGGGGGCAGGACAGTAAGGCCATAGTGGTGGATGAGGATGGCAGGGTTAAGGATTTTGCCATGAATGATAAATGCGCTGCAGGTACGGGGCGTTTCCTTGAGGTTATGGCTCATGCACTGGAGGTGGAGCTGGATAATTTCGGCCCCCTTTCGCTTCAGTCAAAGATGCCGTCACAGATAAGCAGTATATGTACAGTCTTTGCCGAATCTGAGGTGGTGTCGCTTATTTCCAGGGGTGAATCAAGGGAGAATATTATTGCCGGGATTCACGATTCTGTTGCTTCAAGGGTATCGGCACTGGCAAAAAGGGTAGGGGTCAGAGCCCCTCTTATGATGACAGGGGGTGTGGCAAAGAATATAGGTGTTGTAACAGCACTGCAGCGTAAGCTGGAGATTGAAGTTGAGGTAAGTGAAAATGCCCAGATTAATGGCGCTATTGGCGCTGCTGTACTTGCAGCAAAACTTTAAATAAGATGATTTCCGCGGATACTCTGCATTACATCAATGCAGAGTATCCTTAACTTTCCATTTAAATCTTTGAATGATCTCGAGAATGTAATGCATTTATTCCCTGTTGCGGAGGATATATAGGGCTCGGAAACATACTTGTCTGTTCCGTTGTTTCTGATTTCCTGAACCATTGTTTTTTTCAATAAAAATCTGACCTGAAGTTTTTCCGGAGAAGCTCTTATTAGCTCAATAGTTTACATACATTTAAAAAAAGCGGTTAATAAGCAGCATTTTATATTTGTAAGTTGTGTCATTCCCGCGCATGCGGGAATCTCATAATCTTTGATTTTTTCAGGAGATTCCGGCAGTGCAGCTATGAGGGCTGCCTGCAAGCAAGAAACAGGATGTTTCTATAATGCTTGCCTACGTTGTCACTCCGGCCGGAATGACAGGCTTTTCCCGTAAAATTTAACTGCTGCTTGATATTGCCATGGATATTTTTGCTGTAAAGCTCTTGACTCTGCTGAATAGAGTTAATAATAGTATCTGTCTTTATTCCCGGAGGATATAATTATGAAGATTGCAATGGCGCAGATAAATCCTGTTATTGCTGATATTGATGGGAACAGGGGGAAGATCCTGTCATTTATTAAATCTGCTGATGAAAAGGGTGCTGATTTAATTGTGTTCCCTGAAATGTCAACTATCGGCTATCCCCCCATGGATCTTCTTGAAAACAGAAAACTGGTTGAAGACAACCTGGCATCTCTTGAAAAGATCAGGGATTTCTCCAGAGGGATTAAAAGTCATATCATAGTCGGTTTTGTCGATTTTGATATGGATAATCAGCCCATGCTTTTTAATTCCGCGGCACTTATAAAGGGTGGAGAAATTTTATTAAAGCAGAATAAAACACTCCTCCCCGGATACGATGTTTTTGATGAATACAGGTATTTTTCACCAGCAAGGGAGCATCACATATTTGATCTCCATGGGATTAAAACCGGGATCTCAATATGCGAGGATATCTGGTCAGCAATGAATACTGATAACAGCAGATTCATGGAGCAGAGGAGATATCATGTTGACCCTGTGCAGCTCCTCTGCAGCAGCGGCGCTGAGCTTATTATCAATATCTCCGCATCCCCCTATATTAAGGGGAAAAGGGCTGCCCGCAAAAATATGCTTTCCACCCTTGCTTCAAGGTGCGGTGTTTCGATTGTTTATGTTAACCAGACCGGGGGTAATGATTCCCTGGTTTTTGACGGCAACAGCATGTGCATTAACAGCAAAGGTGAGGTTTACGCGCATTGTGAAGGCTTTAAAGAGGATCTGGTTCTAACCGGCTACAATGAACCGGGTACATCCGATTACGGGATAAACGATATAGAGGATATTGAAAAGGCCCTGGTAATGGGGCTTGGCGATTATATGCAGAAGAGCGGATTTAAGAAAGCTCTGCTTGGACTAAGCGGCGGCATAGATTCCGCTCTTGTTGCAGCCCTGGCATGCAAAGCCCTTGGCCCGGAGAATGTTTCAGGTATTACAATGCCTTCGATCTATTCTTCAAAGGGGAGTGTTGATGACTCCTATGCACTGGCCCGGAACCTGGGGATGAAGATTGAAACAATTGAGATAAAGGAATTATACAATCAGTTCAAAAGCGATTTGAGCGGATTGTTCCGCGGCATGGAGGAGGATATTACTGAAGAGAATATTCAGGCACGCATAAGGGGTAATCTTCTTATGGCTGTGAGCAATAAAACCGGAGCCCTTCTTCTTACTACAGGTAATAAATCGGAAACAGCTACAGGTTACTGCACCCTTTACGGCGATATGTGCGGAGGCCTGGCAGTGATATCGGACCTCCCTAAAACTCTGGTCTATGAACTCTCTGAATATATTAACAGCAAAGCGGGGAGAGATATTATTCCCAGGGAGACAATTGACAAGGCTCCTTCAGCTGAGCTTCGTCCTGATCAGAAGGATGAGGACTCACTCCCGCCATACGCCATTCTTGACGGAATACTTGAGCTTTATGTTGAACAGCGCATGAGTGCAGATGAGATTACAGCAAAGGGTTATGACAGGGAAACTGTAGATTTTGTGCTGCGCCTTGTTAATATCAATGAGTACAAAAGATTTCAGGCTGCACCGGGGATTAAGGTTACAACCAAGGCATTCGGCACAGGGAGACGTATCCCCCTGGCCAAAAGATTTGTTCCGTAAAGCAGATCAGTATTTATTTCTAAAATTATTATTGTTAAAAAATACTCTATTATCCCCGCCGCCGAAGGCGGCGGGGATAAAAAATTATCCATTTTTATACTAAAATATATTTTCAGGGATTAATATTGGAATTAAATCAATGAAAAATGCTGCTTTATGAGCTGAAAATTTCTTTGAACATTCTCTTTCCCTGTAATTATCCCCATATGCCCGGGGAGTAGAATCTCAATGTCGAGTTGAGAAATTTTCTCTATGCTTTTCTTTAATAGTTCCCCGCTCCCCCCGGGGAAATCGACACGACCGAAACTGCTGTCAAAAACCAGGTCGCCGCAGACCAGAGTTTTCTTCTCCGGCCAGTATACGCTCACTGATCCGGGCGAGTGTCCCGGGGTATGATAAACCTGCAGCTCTGTTTCGCCAACCATCCATGTCCCTTCATCAAGGATTACATCAAAGTTAACCTGGGGGAATGGCATGTTGAACATCTGAAAAAACCGGGGCCCCTCCTGGTTGAAAAACTTTATCTCATCGCTGTTCATGCAAAGTTTAACATCTTTATCTATAAAATTAAGGGTTCCTTCAAAGTGATCAGGATGGCAGTGGGTGTTAACCAGATATTTTATTTCAGATGTGTCGATACCGTCATCTGTCATGTTTTTCATAAGCAGGTCCACGTAGTTTTTAAGGCCTGCATCGAATAGAATGTTCAGCGGTTCACCGAAGTAAAAGCTGTTGCAGTTGTTTTCAAAGGTGCCGCGCCATACATAGGAATATATACCTTCAGTAACTTTCATAAAATTTCTCCTTAAATTAATTGATACGGTTTTTTATGGGGAGCTGATTATTGATGCAAGATGTTTTTTAAAAAAATGCCGGCTAAAGGGGGTATATAATCAGCATGCCCCGGAATATTTCCCGGGGCATGCATTAAGTCCTGCTCTCAGATTTAAAACAATTTTTTTTCCGCGATTATTCTAAGAATATTATTTTCCATATTATCGTAAAACCCGTTTTCCGACTTTATTTTTGCCTCTGCTATTTTCTCTCCGCGTAATTTTCTGCGATTATCTGCATCTGCAAAATTAAGGTCCCTGTCAAGTTCCTTGAAGTATTCACCGGCTTCTTTCATAAGCCTTGCTCTGTCGAGCTTTACAATATTATCCTGCTGAAATCTCAGCTTAGCCTCAGCAGAGATCTCGATTTTATCGCCGCCGCTCTTCTGCCTTTTCAGGTAAAGCGGCTTGTCATAATCCATCCGGTGATTCTCAGATGAATTTCCCCGTTTTGTCAAACCTGAGCCAGGATAAGGTATAATTTTCATAATTTACCTCCTTGATCCTGTTTTATGTCTCATTGGCTGTTTTTATTATCGGGATTATGCGATTTTACTGTAGTAAAATATTTTAAAAAATTCTAAAATTATCTATCAGATGCGGACAAAGGTAGTGGTAGAATTTTAGGGGGAAAAGTTTGTCATTCCGGCCGAAGTGATAACGTAGAGCCGGAATCTCCTGAAAAAATCAAGGTTATGAGATTCCTGCATGCGCAGGAATGACATAACCCACAAAATTAAACTGCTATCCGGGTAAATGAATTAATCATCAGAAGAGAAAGCTTGACATTTAAGGGTAAAATTAAAAAATAAAGTATATAAAAGGAACTGGATACAGTATATGATAAAGCTGAATAATGTGAGCCTTGATATATTTGGTGCGAAGAGAATTCTCGATAATATAAACTGGCACATAGAAGATGGCGAGAAGTGGATTCTTTTCGGACGCAATGGTTCAGGTAAAACCAAACTTCTGGAAATAGTAACAGGCTACAATTTCCCCTCAGAGGGGGAGGTGATCAGGTTCGGCCTTGCACAGCCGGGCCATGATATACGGGAGCTGAGAAAGCGCATAGGTTATGTGAGCTCATCATTACGGGAGATGTTCAGTAGAAGAGAGAGGCTCATAGACGCTGTTTTAAGCGGAATTTATGCTTCAATCGGCATGTACAGGGAGGCATCATCCTCTGAAAAGGAGAAGGCGGCTCACCTTATAGGTACAATAGGCCTTGGGGGGAGGGAGTATGATATAATAGGAAATCTTTCAGATGGTGAAAGGCAGAAAATCCTTATGCTCAGGTCACTTATTAATGATCCGGACCTGCTCATACTTGATGAACCTACAGCAGGTCTTGATATAATAGCACGGGAAAATCTTCTTGAAGCGATAGAGGAGTTAACAGCAAAAAAGACTATTTCAATGATTTATGTTACACACCATGTTGAGGAGATTACACCCCTCTTTAACATGATTTTTGTTATAGAAAATGGTTCATGTTTTTTCAGCGGGGGTGTGGATGATGCAATGGAAGCTGAAGTTTTCAGCTCCCTTTTTAATGATAAAATTGAAGTTTTCAGTAGAGGGGGGCGTATCTATTCCATGCTGAAAAGTCATCCTTAATTTTCCTGCTCATCCTTTGCCAGAAAATCGAGATATTTAAAATCGAAATTTTTCTCTATTCTTCCGCTTCCTGAACAGGAGTATCTTTTCTTCCGCCAGGGCTCAGTCAGTTCAGGTTCAACCGGTATACCTGCAACTATACTGTTCCATGAACTGTTATCTGTACTCTCAAATTTATCTTTCATTATATCACCTTTCCGGTTTATCAAAAAAATTTAATACCCCCGCCGCCGAAGGCGGCGGGGGTATATAAAAGGGTCTTATCACACAAAAATTTATCAGGGATAATTCCTTATTAATTCAATAATTAGATGCATCTAATAAACAAGAGTTACAGATAAATTAAAAGATAAATTTTATTGAGGATCCACTGATATTTTCCCGCTTATTTCATCAATGGATATGGCTATTATATTAACCCTCCCCATCTCTTCATCTGTGGGGTCAGTAAACTCCAGGTTCATTGAGTACTTTGCCATTAAAGCATTTATTGCTTCACGCTTAAGTGCGGCATCTTCAATAAATTCCGCCTTCCCCCAGAGGATAATTGACCAGTATCTCATACTGAAACCGCAGGCTTTTTCGCTTACATAAAGGTTCCCGGGCGCGCTTATTTCAAAGCATACCTTAGGGCTTGCTTTAATGTTGTTAATTTTTCTTCCGGTAAAACCTGTATGAATAAATATGCGGTCATGAATATAAACATAATTTACCGGAGTAATATAGGGGAGATTATCCGGTCCTGTTGTGGCCATCCTTCCATAGGTCTGGTGGCCCAGCATTTTTCTGCATTTGTCCTGTGAAAGCCATTCTACGGGCATATTTTTCTCCTTATATCCAGCGTGATCTGCAGAAGTCTCTGCCGCTGTCTGATATCTGGAAACCTTCAGGGTGCTCCAGAATAAGTGTTGCTTCTTTAAGATCTTCAAGCATGGGGCGCAGATCAGCGCCGGAGCATCCTGTGAGGATTTCAATTTCATAGAAGCTTATAAATTTTTTTTCACCTGCATGGTGAAAAATTTCCTGCAATATTTCTATTTTATTCATTTATCCTGCATTGCCGATTAGTATAATGCAGGGTATAATTCTATCTGCAAAGAGGCAATCTTTTTACAATGAGAATTTGTCTTTTTTATTTTAAACATGAAACAGGGGGTAACATGATATATAATCTTGGGGATAAAAGGGTAGTGCTTAAAAGCAGGAATTATTACATAGCCAATAATGCATATGTAATAGGGGATGTGGAAGTCGGGGATGGTGTGAGTATATGGTTTAATTCTGTAATCCGCGGTGATAACGGCAGAATTATTATAGGCGACAGGAGCAATATTCAGGAGAATTGTGTACTCCATGCTGAGGCGAGGAATGGTCTTTTTCTGGGGGAGGGGGTTACTGTGGGACACATGGCCATGCTTCACGGCTGTACTGTGGGGGACTATTCCCTTATAGGTATAGGCTCAGTAATTCTTGATGATGCTGTTATAGGGAAAAACTGCATTATCGGGGCAAAGTCGCTTATTACAGAGAGGAAGGTTATCCCTGACGGGTCTGTGGTAATGGGATCACCCGGGAGGATTGTGCGGCAGGTGAATGATGCTGATATTAAAAGAATTGAGGATAGCGCGAAATTTTATGTGGAGAACAGTATAAGATTCAGGAGCAGGCTTCTGGGGGTTTAGGCTGCCGGCTAATGAGTAGCGGTAGAATTTAGCAGGTGTTGTCATTCCCGCGCATACTTCGACGCGCTCAGTACAGGTGCGGGAATCTCATAACTTCTTATTTTTGCAGAAGATTCCGGCACTACGTTATCACTTTGGCCGGAATGACAGACTTTCCCCCCTAAAATTCTACTACTATCGGCTTATATATATAGGCCCGCCCTCATAGGAGAGGAGGGCGGGGGGATGCGTTTCTGTATCTTATCTTAATCTATCTTAAATCTTCTCACCAGGTTATTCAGCAGTTCAGATTGTGATGAAAGCTCTTCCGAGCTTGCAGCAAGTTCCTCAGATCCGCTTGCCACACTTTGTGTAACATTGTTAATTCTGTCAATAGCCTTGATTATCTCATTACTGCTGATACTCTGCTCCTCCATCATAATGGAGATTTCATCGGACATGCGGTTTACATCTTTGGAATTATCAGCAGCCTTTGCGCTTGTTTCATTAAGCTCAATTGAGGATTTGGCTATCTCTTCCATGAGTGATGCTGTTTTCTTAACATTGCCGATAATGAGCCTCAATGATTCAGCGGTTTTTGAAACAAGTGCTGATCCGTCACTTACCCTTGCATTAGATTCCTGTATAAGCTTGTTTATCTCACCTGTGCTCCCTGCTGTCTGTTCTGCCAGTTTGGCAATCTCTTCAGCAACAACAGCAAAGCCCTTGCCGTGATCCCCGGCCCTTGCAGCCTCAATACTGGCGTTAAGTGAAAGGAGGTTTATCTTGTCTGAAATGTCATTTATTATTGTTACAATATCCTTTATTTTACCGGAGCTTTCATTTATCTCCTTCATCCCTGATACAGTCTGGCCAAGGATCTGCTCCCCATCCATGGCATATTTATGGGTATCATCAGCCATCTGGCTTGCAATTTGAGCATTCTGGTTGATTGTATTTATCGACTCTGAAAGAAATTCCATGAGTGCGCGACTGTCCCTGGCTTTGTTTGCCTGTAATTTTGCGGTTTCTGAAACAGAATCGATTGTGGCCTTAATCTCCTCCATTGCTGATGATGTTTCTTCAATTGAAGCAGCCTGGTCCTGTGCCACAGATGCAAGGTGACCGCTGGAATTGGTCATCTCAATGGATGATGCGGCAACATGATTGGATGAACTAATAATTGTCTGGATAACCCCGCGGAGCTGATGAATAAGCTGGTTGAATAGTGTGGCCACATATCCAACCTCATCCTGTGATTTAATATCAATAGTTTTTGTAAGGTCCCCTCCCCCTTTGTTAATCTCTTCAAGTGCCAGTGCAACATCATCCAGGGGGCGGAGCTGATTTTTTACAATTGCAATTATTATAATAATCGCAATTATCAGGATAATTATATTGATAATTGTATTTACAACAATGGTTCTGAACATGTGGGGGGAGAGTGCATCAACACTGTATGTGAGCTGGATAGCTCCGATAACGTCCCCTACTTTCTTCCCCTCCATTTTTGTACCAGTGGGGTCAAGCCCGTTACTGTTCCCCCAGTATTTAAAGGAATCTGCAGGGTCACCATGACACTGAAGACACCCATCCTCAAGTTTAAGGGTACTATAGTACTGGAGCATTTTTGTGTCTCTGTTTACATGAAAATATTCATCAAGATTTTCATTCTGAAGCATTGTTATTATGGCGCGTTCATCCTCTGCAGCCATATTTCCCTGGTTTCTCGGCTCAAGAACAGGTGTGCGGAATTCAAAAATTGTTTGCTTTGAAGTCTCTTCAATAGCATTGAAAGATGCAATTATCGGTATTGCCCTGTAGTTCCCCTGCTGAATTGCCTCCTGTACCCTGTCCCTGGAAAATAACTCGCTGTTCCAGTGTTCAGTAGTCTGGTCCAGAACTGAGCGCTGCATGGCCCTTATAGCCCTTATATGCTGCCTTACACCCTCCTGTCCCACTGCAGAAATATCTTTCATGGAAGTGAAAATGCTTATTAGTGAAACAATAATAAAGGTGAAGCATATCCCCATTATTATCTTGGCTTTAATTGAAAGACTCTTCTTAATTGCAGAATTCTCGTTAGAGTTGTTTTCCGGTTCTTTATTCATTTTCTTCTCTCTATTATGATGTATAATTTCATATGCTGCATGAAAATATAATACTTAATGTAATTTGATATATAACTGCTTATATTTCAACAAAAATAATTCTTAGATTCAGCAAAAGAGCTGCCGGAGATTTTAATATGATTTTCCCCTCTCTTTTTTTGGTTTTAAGGGATATACTGGTTGATACATAAAGAGGTTGTTGTAAATTGACTCCTTATATAACAGGGGAGCGTGAGTATGAACAAAGCCCTCATACTTGAAATTGCGGAAAAGTATAATCTTGCGCCTAATAAAAAACTGGGCCAGAATTTTTTAATAAATGATCAGATAATTAACAGAATTGTTGATGTCTGCAATCCTGATGGTGAGGATATACTTGAAATCGGCCCAGGTCTCGGCTCAATTTCAGAGGGGCTTGCCCGCAGAGGGGGGACATATACTGCTGTTGAAATAGACTCAGGTTTTTACAGGTATCTTCTTGATCTTTTCAGAGATAGAGAAAATGCGCGGATAATACATTCAGATTTTTTGAAGTCTCAGCCTGAAGACAGGTTTTCGGTAATAGTTTCAAACCTCCCCTACTACTGCGCTTCGGAAATTCTTTTCACTATTGCGGAAAAGTACAGGGCGGAGAATGTATATGTGATGATGCAGAAGGAGATGGGGGAGAGACTTGTTTCAAAGCCCGGTTCAGCCGCTTACGGGGCAATGACAGTAACCCTTTCATATTATTATAATATTGAGCATCTTTTTTATGTGCCTGCTGATTCTTTTTATCCCAGGCCTGATGTTAGATCATCATTCCTTGCATTGAGAAGAAAAGAGAGGGTTCTTAAACCTGAGGATGAGGAGCTTTTCCACCTTCTGGTTAAATCTGTTTTCTGGGGGAGAAGAAAAACCCTCCTTAAGGCAGCGTCAGATTCACCCCATCTGAATTACACCAGGGCCTTCCTTGAGCATGTTCTCGGTGAGTGTAATATTAAAGGGAATTTGCGGGGTGAGAGCCTCGGTCTTGAAGATTTTATAAAAATAACTGAAGCGATAAGGGAAAATGAAAAGTAACGAAATAAGAGCGGAAATAGGCAGATTTATTCATACAGTGCAGAAGCCCGCAAGGTATACAGGGAATGAACTTAATATTACAGTTAAGGAAAAAGCGGAGATCCGGGCTGCAATCTCATATCCTGACATGTACGAAGTTGCCATGTCAAATAACGGCATAAGAATACTCTACGATGCTGCAAATGAGATCGACTCAATAGCATGTGAAAGGGTATTTGCCGTGGCACCCGATTTTGAGAAGGAGCTCCGTGAGAGGAAGATACCATTATATACCCTGGAAACCTTTATCCCGCTAAGTGAGCTCGATTTAATAGGATTTAACCTTTCCCATGAACTCCTTGCAACTAATGTGCTTCAGATACTTGACCTGGGTAATGTGCCGCTCTTAAGGGAGCAGCGCGGGGATATTGATCCGATAATAATCGGCGGGGGTGAGGCTGTTTCAAATCCATTCCCATATGCTGATTTTTTCGATCTTTTTGCAGTTGGTGACGGAGAGGAGTCTTTCCCGGAAATACTTCAGGTTCTCCTTGAGTGCAGAAGAGAGGGGTTGCGAGAGAGGGGCGAAATATTAAAGCGCATGGGGGAAATAGAAGGGGTTATGCTCCCGGGGGATTATAATTTCACCTACAATGGAACTGCTGCGGACATCAGTGATAAAGCTGTTGTTAAAATGAGAAAATACGGCAGGCCCTATTACAGCAGCGCAAAACCGCTTGTGCCCAATATAAGAATTTCACATGAGAGGGCTGTGGTAGAGGTAGCCAGGGGGTGCTTTAACCTCTGCAAGTTCTGTCATGCAGGTTATTACAATCTCCCCTACAGGGCATGCTCAGACAGCGATATAGCTGCAGAGGTACTGAGGCAGCTCGACAGCACCGGATATAATGAGGTGACACTAACCGCGCTTTCTGTAAGTGATTACAAGCACCTGGTGGGCCTTCTGAATAAAATAATCCCTGCTTTAACCGAACGGGGTGCATCTGTGTCGCTCCCTTCACTTAAGGTTGACCGGAATACCCTCCCCATTATTGAACTCATTTCAAAAATACGGAAAAGCTCCCTCACCTTTGCAGTGGAATCTGCCTCTGAAGAGCTGAGAAGCATATCGAATAAAAAGGTCCGCACTGAGGATCTTATAGATATAGTCGATTTTGTCTTTAAGAAGGGGTGGCGCACAATAAAATTCTATTTCATGATAGGCCTCCCGGGGTGTGAAAATGTAGATGAAGCAGGGGAGATTACGGCTCTCATGAAACAGGTCCTTGACGCTTCAGGTAAGGGGAAGAAGGAGATCAATGTGACCATCTCACCCTTTGTACCGAAAACCCACACCCCCTTTCAGTGGGACAGAATGATGGACATGGATTATTTTTATGATGTAATTAGAAAGGTGAAAACATCCCTCCCCAGATCTGTACAGATAAAAAATCATGATGTAAAGTCATCATTCCTTGAAGGCCTGATTGCCAGAGGGGACACACGTTTCGGAAAGGTAATATATCACTCCTATCTTGAGGGCGCAAAGTTTGATTCATGGCAGGAATATTTCCGGTTTGATATCTGGATGAAAAATCTCGATGAGTATTTCCCTGAGTGGAGAATCCTCACAGAGAAGAGGGATGATTCATTAAAGTACCCCTGGCAGGTTATTGAAACCGGGAGCGAGCGTGCAGTTGAAGCAATGAAGGATAAACACCTTGATGTAAAAAATTATCATCAGCCCCTAAACCGCTATAAAGAGACTCCTGATATGGAAAGATATTTTGAGTCTATCCGGAAATTTGAAGAGAGACTGGAGATAGCAGAGACAGCGCGGATGACATTTACCCGAACAGGCGACGGAAGACTTGTTCCCCACCTCGATTTTATTGAAGTGCTTAAACGGGGGTTCCGGATTGCCGGCCTCCCTGTAGCGTTTTCCCGGGGATTTAATAAAAGGGAGAAGATCTCCACCGGCTACCCTGTACCTCTCGGCTATGAAAGTGTAAGTGAGCTTGTTGATGTGGAGCTCTTCCGCAAGCTGAGCATTGAGGAGCAGAATGATTATGCGGAAAAAATTAACAGGGCTCTCCCGCCATTTATAAGGCTTAAAAGAATAAGGGGGGTGGAGCATGGCCAGTCCCTTATGGCTCTTGTTAATGCTGTTGAATATGAAGTTCTTTTTACTACAGCAGAAACGGCTGCTCTTATGCTGGAACATCTCTCCAGAAAAGAGGATGTGGTGAAAACCGGAAAGAGCTCGGTAAAAACATTCACCTTTGATGAAGCAGTACACAGCTTTGAAGCTTCAGGCGAAAATGGCATTAAAGTAATCCTCTACGCCGGTAATGAGTCATCATTGAGAGTGGATGATTTCTTTTATGAGCTTTCCGGGATAAAAGATTTCCTTGTTGAGAATATGCGGGTTATAAAACAGGCGCAGTATTCGGTAAAGGGCGGGACATTGGAAATAGTAGAGTAAGACCCCTCCCCGCCTACCGGCGCGCCCTCCCCACATGGAGAGGGCTTTGTGTCATGAATTTCAGGTTTCACATAAGACTTCAAGATTCATGAAACCACAGTTTTAATACTAACAAAAAATACTTGCCACTAATTCCTCCCTCTCCATGTGGAGAGGGAGGTTAGGAGGGAGAGGTCAAAGGATTTATTTTTCAAGTCTTAAGCCTTTTTTCTCCATTTCATCAGCTATCTCTCTTTTCCCCATGTGTCTGTACAGTGTGGCAAGATGGAAGTAGGTTTCGCTGTTCTGCGGGTCAAGCTCAACAGCCTTAGTGTAGTTTGTAAGAGCCAGGTTTAAAAAATATTCCCTTGTGTTCCCCGGCAGAGGTCTGGTAAAGTAGATGTTCCCCAGATAGAGATAGGCTGGTGTGTAGTCAGGTTTAACACTTTTCAGTTTTTCCAGAATTTCAGCAGCACCCTGATAATTATTCTGCAGTCTCATTATCGTCGCAAGGGCCATATAAGCTTCAATATGGGCCGGGTTGATTTTAACTGCTTCTTTCAAAAGAGATTCCTTTTCCTTATGCCTGGAATCGGGGAGGGCTTCCGCTTTTTTATAAAGAGGGAGGCTTTTGTTTATACCGCTCCTGTAGGCGGCTGAAAAATATTTTTCTGCTTCCCCCGTTTCCCCCTTCCTGAAAAAACTGCGTGAAAGATTTATAAGCGCTTCGGTATATTCCGGATTCAGCGTGGCAGCTTTAAGGTAATGGTTGTGGGCTGTTTCAAAGGAGGAGACGTATTCTTTTAACTCACCTGCGGTATTGTGAATTTCCGGCTGATTATCCTCAATAGAGAGTGACCTGTCAAAATAAAGCCCTGCATTATGGTAATCCTTCTGAATCATAAAAATTTTCCCGAGAATATTTGCCGCACCATAAGTCCGCGGGTCAGCCTTAAGTGCAAGCATCATCGATTCATAGGCATAATCATACATGGCTGCATCAAACTGAATCTCCCCCCTTTTAAGATAAAAGGCGGCACTTTCCCTGGGAGCATAGTCGGGCCGGGTCTCTGCAGAGGCGGAAAGAGCTGCAGAAAAAAATATTAGAATAAAAAGTTTTTTTATTATTGACATATTTGCCACACCGAATAGATATGATTTGTCTTTAATTAAAGCGTGGTCAGGTAGCTCAGTCGGTAGAGCAGGGGACTGAAAATCCCCGTGTCGGCGGTTCGACTCCGTCCCTGACCACATTTTTAATTAATAACTTTGAAAATTTTCTCTTCATAAATCCATTTGCTGAAAGATTATTACTAAATATCAGACCTTCCCGGATTTTTCGGAAACGAAGTAAATCATTTCAGATCCATTCCCCCTGTCCCCCAAAGGGGGCACGAGTTAATCTATTATTACTTTGATAATTGAATTTTTATCTTTTCTTTAATTATTTAAATCTCAGGACTTTATTCATTATAATAAAAATCAGGGATAAATAGATAAATTAAATGTAGTCACCTGAATTTATTCTCGCAACCTGTTTAATTTTCAGAACTGAAATTTTTTTCTAAGCCCATAATATTGTTCTGTAAGACTTTTGAAAGTCCAGCAGTATAACAGGTGTTTTAATACTTTGACTTATAAACTTGCTCAGTTTCTCCTTCTACGTGCCCCCTTTGGGGGACAGGGGGAAGGCTCCAGCAGATTATGGAAACAAATATTATTATTACATTTGCAAAAATCCGGATGATAGAAATTCATTTTTTGGGAAAAGCCGTTTCACCAAATTCACTCTTCCGGAATTTTTTTATTTTCTCTTCGAATTTTTTTTTCTTTCAATCACAGCTAAAAATATTTTACCGGAAAGAAAAAAACATGCAGATATAATAAATATCCTTATACTCATGGGGTCCTTGAACCCTCCGGTCAATACCATAAAAATACCATTGATAAAGGCACCCCCTGCAAAGAGGAAGGAGATCGCCATAAAGATCAGTAAAAATGCATCTGTTTTTCTGTTCATAATTTGCGGCCGGTTATTGAGAAGATATTTTTTGAAATAATCAGTGTAAAAAAAATGGGGATAGCCTAAAAAGAAATTTTTGTCATACCGGCTGTAGCGAAGCGAAATGCAAGCATTATTGAAACATCCTGTTTCGTGCTTGCAGGCAGCCTTCGTGGCTACACTGCCGGTATCTCATGCATAATATTTAATCAGGAGATCCCGGTATTTGCATAAACTGAAGCCGCACGCCCTGAACGCAGTGAGGAAGCACTCCTGGGGTGAAACCGGGATGACAAATACAGAAAATTCAATTTTTAGACCAGCCCCCATTACATATATTCAGTTTCTATTTTGCCTGTGCAAGAGTAACAGCAGCAGTGTTTACTATATCATCAACAGAACATCCCCTTGAAAGGTCGGTAATAGGCTGGGCAAAACCCTGGAGGAAGGGGCCGTATGCGCCTGCATTAGCCATTCTCTGAACCAGTTTGTAGCCGATATTTCCTGACTGAAGATCGGGGAAAATAAGAGTGTTGGCTTTACCCGCAACATCAGAACCGGGAGCTTTAGACTTGCCCACAGATTCAACAATAGCAGCATCGAGCTGAAGCTCGCCGTCAACCTTAAGATCAGGGGCTCTCTCCTTAATGATTTCAAGAGCCTTAACAACCTTGTCCACGTTTTCATGTTTTGCAGATCCCTTGGTAGAGAAGGAGAGGAGCGCAACAACAGGCTCAGTGTTAAGGTATGTGCGGCACGATTCAGCAGACTGAATAGCGATTTCCGCAAGCTGCTCAGCAGTTGGATCAGGAATAGTAGCACAGTCAGCAAAAATCATCATGCCCTCCTGTCCCCACTTTTTGTCAGGCATATCCATAACAAAGCATGAAGAAGCGGATTTAACACCTGGAGAAGTTCCTATTACATTGAAACCTGCAAGAAGAACCTTTCCAGTGGAGTTTTCAGCGCCAGCTATCATAGCATCAGCATGGCCCCTTTTAACCATCATGGCTCCCCATCTCAGGTTATCCTGGATCGCTTTAGCAGCCTCTTCCTCAGTAACACCCTTATGCTTTCTCAGTTCAAAAAAGGCGCTGGAGTATTCAGCCTTGTTATCAGAAGATGCTGGATCAACAAGAGTAATGCCGTCAAGTTTGATACCTTCAGCAGCAGCAGTTTTTTCAATATCCTCTTTCTTACCAACAAGGAAAACCTCAGGAGAGATTTTTTCATCAATAATGATTCTTGCAGCCTTGATAGTTCTCGGCTCAGTACCTTCAGCAAGGACAAGTTTTTTCCCCGCGTTTTTTGCTTTTTCTTTCATCTTTTCAACAAAATTCATAACAGACTCCTCATAATATATTTTTTTATTTTTGAAACATATTCATTTTTTTATAATCATTTAACTGCTGTTTAATAATAGAACAAACTGATACTATGTGTCAAGAATTAATGCGCTTTCTATCTGTTTAAAGTAGTTGAACTTGAAATACCCAGTGAAGAGTAAATCTCCCTTGTTGCCTTTGATTTATTAAGGGTGTAAAAATGCACCCCCCTCACATTATTATCAATAAGGTCAGTAACCTGCTGGGTTGCCCAGTGGATCCCCACCTTTTCAACATAGCTGTCATCCTCAGCCCTGGCAAGGGCTTTTAAAAGCTTTGCAGGGAAACGGGTACCCAGGGCAAGCTCAGCCATGCGGTGCATCCCCTTAATCGAGGAGATGGGCATAATCCCTGCAATTATGGGGACCTTGATTCCGGCTATTTCGCAGCGCTCCCTGAAATCGTAAAAATCATCATTGTTGAAAAAAAACTGGGTGCATATGTAGTCCGCCCCCTGGTCAACCTTACGTTTCAGGTTATCCATCTCAATCATTCTGTTAGGAGTTTCCGGATGCCCTTCAGGAAAACCGGCAACTCCAATACCCATTTCCGGGAAGTGCAGTTTAATAAAAGCCACAAGATCCCCTGCAAATTCAAAGCCCCCTTCGGTCCTTACAAAGCTGCTGCTCCCTGCAGGGGGGTCCCCTCTAAGTACCATAATATTTTCAATATTTTTTTCCCTGTATCTTGAAAGCACAGAGCGGATTTCATCCTGTGTGGATCCCACGCAGGTGAGATGTGAAACAACCGTAATCTCTGTTTCGTTCTGAATTTTTACAACCAGGTCGTGAGTAAGATCCCGTGTAGATCCTCCAGCTCCATAGGTAACGCTCACATAAGCAGGCTTAAGTGATGTAAGCTCCGAAATAGTTTCAAAAAGTGCCGCGGATGAAGCCTCGGTTTTAGGGGGAAAAAATTCAAAGCTGAAAGCGATTCTGTTATTGTTCAAAATTTCTTTAATATGCATCTATATTATCCTCATTGATTTTAATAATCAGGGAATTTATTAAAAAAAGTGTCAATAAAATATTAATATATCTGCAGGGTGAAATTTTTTTTACTAAGGGCGTACCCCTTATGTTCCATTTAAAGGAGGCGCCTTAAAAAGGCGCAAAAACCGGGAGTACCTTTATTTCAGTGTAATAAAAAAATAAATGCATCCATGTCACAACAGGGCCGGGCTCTCGGCTTAAACTCCTCGCGGGCTCTATTGCCATTGCAGATACCTGTTATAATTTATGATACGCATTGCCATTCCAGGGCGCATTGCCATGCGCCCCTGCGGTTCCCCCTGCCCGCTGCGGGGTAACGCCTCCATCCCTTACGCGGGTACTTTTACTTTTTCCTTCGCTCGTTTCGGCTGCGCTCAACGAGCGTGTGGTTGCCGATACTCAATAATCACTCTCTCCCACGCTTCCTGAACGTACTTGTGTTGAACGAAACCGAAACAGCTGAAACAAGCTTAGTTGAATAAACCTCAAAAAAAAGTAATGCTATATAATTATTAATACTAAAATTTTAATTAACATAATATACAGATATTTTGAAAACGACAGACTGTCTGTCGTTTTCAAATCCCGAAAAAGAGTTGACGAGCCAGTCAAAATACCTTAGCCTGACTTTGTCAGGCTAAGGTACTGCACCTGAATACTATATTAAATATCCCTCGTTGCTGTCCTGATCACTTCTGCAAAATAGAGTGTTTAATCTTTGAAAAGATGCTCATCCCCCCTTATCATTTTAAAAGTTGACATCTCTAAACTCTAATGATAGAATAAGTCACCGGTTAACAGAAAATATTTGTAAAATCCCGCATCCAGAGAGAGAAAAATGAGCGCTACCCTTGAACAGCTGAAAGAGCGGATAGAATTTTTTAAAAAGAATATAAAGGACTACAAAAGCGGAAAGTACGATGAGTATAAAACCCGCGCCGATTTTATAGATGTATTTTTCTCCTCCCTGGGCTGGGACATGTACAATGAGCAGAAAATAATTGAACAGTTCCGCGAAGTGGTGCGGGAGGACAAAATCGTAATAGATGGTAACCGTAAAGCACCTGACTACTCCTTCCGAATAGGCCCTCACATTGTATTTTATGTAGAGGCCAAAAAGCCTTCAGTTGATATAAAAAACGATCCTGCACCTGCACTTCAGCTCCGCAGGTATGCCCACACCAGGGGGCTTGCCCTCTCCATACTCACCGACTTTGAAGAGATTGCAGTTTATGACACAAGAATAAAGCCGGACAAAAAGGACAGCGCCCACACAGCCAGGGTGTTTTACTGCACCTATGATGAACTCTTTTCACCGTGCAAAATTCAGGATTACAGCAGCAACTACGATTTTTTATTAAATACATTCGGCAAGCAGGCAGTATTAAGCGGCAGCTTTAATAAATATGTTGAGGCAAACAAAAAGGGTACAACTTCAGTTGACAGGGGATTCCTTGACCTCCTTAACAGGTGGCGGGAAAAACTGGCCGAAAGCATTGCCCTTAAAAATGAGGATATTGACGAGTACAATCTTAACATAGTTGTGCAGAAGCTTATTGACCGCCTCATATTCCTGCGCATAGCAGAAGACAGGCTTATAGAAAAGCCTAACCTTCTTTTTGAACTCACTGGTGAAAAGGATATTTATATCCGGCTATGCAACATATTTGTCACAGCTGACTTGAAATACAACTCCAGCCTCTTTCTTTCCGAAGACTGGATGATGGCGCTCAATATTGATGATAAGGTCCTTAAAGAAATAATTGATGAAATGTATCCGCCCCAGTGCCCATATGAGTTTTCTGTTTTACCAATTGAAATTTTAGGCCATGCCTACGAGCAGTTTCTTGGCAAAACCATAAGGTTCTCCCGTAAAACAAAGTTTGGCCATTCTATAGAAATTGAAGAAAAGCCGGAAGTGCGCAAGGCTGGCGGGGTCTACTACACCCCTGATTATATTGTAGATTATATTGTTGAAAACACTGTGGGTGTCAAGCTGAACAACCGTTCCGCAGGCCCCCTAACCCCCAAAGGGGGCAAGGTAGATAAAGGAGCGAAGCCCTTAACTCCGGAAGAGGTGAGTGAAATAAAAATTCTCGACCCTGCCTGCGGTTCCGGGTCTTTTCTTATTGGTGCCTATAATTACCTTCTCCGCTATCATCTTGAGTATTACCTGAAAAATAAAACACGGCGCGAAAAGGCTCTCTCTGCCGGAATAATATATGAGTCCGGGGAAAACAGCTTTAAGCTTTCCACTAAGGTTAAGTCGCAGATTCTTGTTAATAATATTTTTGGTGTGGATATAGACCAGCAGGCTGTTGAGGTAACAAAGCTTTCTCTTTTACTTAAAGTTCTTGAGGATGAAAATCTTGAGTATAAGGACCAGCTCTTTAAAACAGAACAGATGCACCTGCTCCCTGATTTGTCGTGTAATATCAAGTGCGGGAATTCGCTTATCGGGAGCGATTACTATGCTGATAAAAACCTTACCATGTTCGGCACAGAGGAGATGCGAAAGGTTAATGTATTTGACTGGGAGAAGGAGTTCCCTTCGGCTACGCTCAGGGAGCGTGGAGGTAAACAAGCTGGCAGTGAAGTTAAACGGTCGGTGAGCGAAGCCGGTGGTACGGTGAGCGCAGCCGAACCGTGGGGATTTGATTGTGTTATAGGGAATCCGCCTTATGTGAGGCAGGAGCTTCTTTCGGAATCGAAGGATTATTTTCAGAAGCATTATAAAACATTTCAGGGGACTGCTGATCTTTATGTATGTTTTATGGAGAAGGGTTTTAATCTGCTGAAAAAAGACGGGCTTTTTAGTTACATTGTTGCAAACAAGTGGATGAGGGCAAACTACGCTAAGAATTTAAGGGAGTGGCTTTCTAAGAAAGATATAGTTGAGATAATTGATTTTGGGGATTTACCTGTATTTCAGCAGGCAACAACATATCCATGTATTTTCTGCATAAGGAAGGGGGAGCCTTCAGGAAAGTTCTCAGCAGTAAATGTTGATGACCTCAATTTTAATTCACTCGGTGAATATGTGCAAAGCAGAAAATTTGATGTAGACCAGGAAAGACTCTCTCCTGAGGGGTGGAACCTGACAAATACAGCTGAGCTTGATCTGCTTGAAAAGATTAAAAGTAAAGGTGTGCCCCTTGAGCAGTATGTTGAGGGGAAAATTTATTACGGTATCAAAACCGGATATAATGCCGCATTCGTAATTGATGAAGAAATAAAAAAAAGGCTTATTACAGAAGACCCTAAAAGCGCGGAGATAATTAAGCCCTTTCTTGCAGGGAGGGATATCAAGAGGTATGCAGCACTTGAGACTGGGAAATATTTGATATTCACCAGACGGGGTATTGATATAAAAAAATACCCTGCAATAGAAAAGTACCTGCTGCAATTTAAAGAAAATCTGATGCCGAAACCAGAAGGCTGGAAAGGTGAAAACTGGCCCGGAAGAAAACCGGGTAAATATAAATGGTATGAAATACAAGACGCTGTTGATTATTATGATGAGTTCGAGAAAGAAAAAATAATGCTGCCGGATATCTCATTGCGAGGGAATTTTGCTTTTGATTTAAATGGAGGAATATACTGCGTTAACACTGCATATATAATCAGTTCAGATTCGGTTGAGCTGCTAGGTATTTTAAATTCCAAGCTTGTAACATTTTTTTATCAGGGTATGTCGTCAACATACAGAGGCGGATATTTAAGGTTCATTTATCAATATCTGGCACAAATACCAATTATCGAAGAATACCCTGAACAATTTTCGAGTGTAGTCGATTCAATGCTCGAATCACAAAAACAACTCCACACAGCAAAATCCGACAGCGACAAAAAATTGATCCAACAGAAAATTGATGCAATCGACAAACAGATCGACCGCCTGGTGTATGAACTCTACAGCCTCACTGAGGATGAGATTCGGATTGTGGAGGGGGAGTGATGTATTCGAGAGAAATTATTTGTGCCTGTTTGAGTAAAAAAGACTTAAAGGATAATATAAAAACTCTTGTTGATAAAATCTGGATAAAAAAGGACTTTAATTTAGATCGTGTAATAAAGTATGTAGATAATCTGCAGAATGATTTATATTATTATCTTGAGTATCCTTATGTTGATAAGGTCTACAGGGATAGCTATTATAATTATTTCTCTTCCAAGTATAAAATTTATAATCGTGATTGTATAAGAATTTCTATATTTGCGTCAGCAGTTAAAAAAGAAAATTTTATCAATTCCGAAGATTATGAATATCTTCAGGAAAACATACTCGGATACTTTATTATACGTCCTATTGAAAGCTGTCCTTTGGGCAGGTCTTTTATCTCTCCAATGGCTATTAAGAAAAAAAGTAAGAATATTTTATCTGCGCTAGCACACGAAAAAATACTACTCGGTTGTCATCAACTGAACTGTTCAGGGTTTTCTCATATTAGTCAGGATAGTGAAACAATGACATGTGCGGAATCATCAATCTGGATGCTCATTGAGTATTACTCCGCAAGATATAAAGAATATAAGCCCGTACTTCCCTCCCATATTACAGATAATCTTGCTAAAAACTCGTTTAGAAGACTGCTTCCATCCGATGGTTTAACAATTTTTCAGATTTCCCAGGCAATAAAAGAGTTCGGTTTTTCTACAAAAATATACTTTAGAGATAATTATAGGGGAAAGGATGCTGGTATTTTTAATAGGTATTTATACTATTATATTGAATCTGGAATCCCGGTTGTTCTGGGCTTGAATAATGATAAAGGCGATGGTCATGCTTTGGTTGCGATAGGGCATGAAGAAAATTTTCTGCTGAAAAATAGTAAAACAAGAGATGTAAATGAATCTGGGAAGTCAAAAATATTTATTAATGATACCGGGTCAAGCTGTGATAATATAGTAATAATGGATGATAATCTTAATCCTTTTGAATCAGTTCCGATTGATAATCCCGGGATACTATACCGTAGCAGCAAAATGCAGGACTTGAAAATTAAATATTTTATAGCTCCATTGTATAATAAAATATATCTTGATGCAGAAAAAGCTTATCAGACCTTTGAATCTGTAATTACTGATCAGGAAATTGGCCTGAAAGCAAATGATAAAGAGAATCCCTATATTGTTAGATTTTTTCTTACATCTGCCAAATCTTTTAAAAAAAGGCTATCGGAAATGCCGTATATTAAGAAAGAAATGATGTTGAAGCTTATATATACAGCTTTCCCTAAATTTATCTGGATAGGAGAAATTTCTGACAATAGTTTGTATAAAAAAGAACTTGCAAAGGGAATTGTTATTATAGATGCTACTGGTGGACAAAATAAAGATTCTGTAATCTTTTATTATCATGATGAAAGAAGACTTGACAAAAATAACCAAAATGACTATGAATTTGTTAAATGTACATGGGGCAGTTTCAGTTTATACAGGAATAATCTTAAAGGTTCCTGGAATAATTTTAATCCCTATTAATAAAGGAGATTACAATGTCTATTGATTGGTCTAATCCGGTTAAAGAACTTGATAAAGATAAAGTGGTATTGAAGAGTCTGTCTTCTGCTCAAACCAGAAAAGTCAATGAGCGTATCCAGCAAAAGATAGATAAGGCGGATCGAAGATCCCGAAGAAATGAAAGTAAAGCTGCTGAAAATGCGAGCAAGGCTTTTGTTACTTTTTGATATATTATTGCCCGGTGTGGGGGCGCACTAGGAATCGCTACTCATTTTTTTGTTTCAGCTGATCAATCATTCTTTTGTGATTAATTCTAAATCCTGTATCTACTTCTGAAAAGCTTGAAATATAACCTATCTTTTCTAAGTTTTTTAAGAATTCCCTATGAATTATATTATTTTCTATGGTAGCTTTTCTGCTCCTATCAGATATAATTTCATATTTATCACCAAGAGAAATTATGAATTCATCAACCGTATCCAAGTGAATGAGTTCCTGCGGGGAGGGCACGCCGGTAGGCGGGGCGAGGGAGAACAAGGGGTTGCAACCCCTTGTTCTCCCGGGTCAGATCGACCGCCTGGTATATGAACTCTACAGCCTCATTGAAGATGAGATAAAGATTGTAGAGGGAACTGGCAGAACGCCGGGGACTGAATGCCCTCATCCCCCCGGCTCCGCGTTCTCACGATGAGGTTGATGCCGGGCAGGTACAGGACGTACCGGAAAGCCCGGCCTTCTCCCATCTTGAAAAATTGAATTGGAGAGAAGGGGTAGTTCGTAGCATTGATATTTGGGTATTAACTGGAAAAGATTTTTCCAAACAAACCCTCTCCCGCCGAAGAGGGGAGAGGGTGCGCGAGCGTCAGCGATGCGCGGGTGAGGGCATCGCAGCAGTGCGGTCACGATGACCGCCTGCAGACAAAAAACAGGATGTTTTGATAATGTCTGCATTAGTGCCTCCGTGCACGTCAGGTGCGCGAGCGTCAGCAACGCGCGGGTGAGGGCACTTGATCCTGATAATAAAGATTTCTATAGAAATATGGATTTATTGAGCTGTTCATTATGTCTGAAAGTCAGCTTGCGGTTTGCAGAAAATTTATAACTGATGATACTCATAAGAATCAATTCAAAGCCGTAGAAGTAAGTTTTATATGGAATAAAAAATAAAATACTGGTCCTCCGTAATCAGCTCCGCTTAAAAAAGAAAAAAATTTTATTTCCTCCAAAAAAAATCAAAAAAAAGCGGCTGAAAAACGTATATATATTGAGCTGAAAAAATGGCGCTTACTTTATTTTGCAATCTGTGGGAAATCTTCCTGAGGAAATAAATGAGTAATAAAGATTTAACAGCATTAAATGAAATACCGGATCGTATCTATACCTTGCGGGGTGAGCATGTGATGCTTGATAAAGATCTTGCCGAATTTTATGAAGTAAAACCTATACGTCTACGGGAGCAGGTGAAACGGAATATAAAGCGTTTTCCTGGAGATTTCATGTTTCAGCTTACAAATGAAGAGGTTGATTTCATGGTATCGCAAAATGCGATACCTTCCCGAAAACATCTTGGCGGCACTCTACCTTATGTTTTTACTGAACCGGGCGTTGCTGCAATTTCGGCTGTGCTAACCACTGACAGGTCTGTTGAAGTCAATATAATGATTATGCGGGCCTTTGTTGCAATGAGAAAATTTATCTCTAATAATGGCCAGCTTTTCAGCCGACTTGACAGTATTGAAAAACGTCAGATTGTATTTGAAACAAATACGGATAAGCGTTTTGACAAGATTTTTGAAGCCATAGAAGAACGTCAAATAATCCCCCGGAAGGGTATATTTTTTGATGGGCAGGTATATGATTCCCATAAGTTCATTTCTGATCTTATAAAAAGCGCAAAGAAATCCATTGTCATTATTGATAATTATATAGATGATACTGTGCTGAATCAGCTTTTAAAAAAGAAAAATAATGTTTCAGTTTTAATTTATACTAAAAAGATTTCTCCGCAACTGGTCCTTGATGCTGAGCGATTTAATGCTCAATACCCGACTCTTGAAATTAAAGAATTGAAAGAAAACCATGATCGGTTTATTCTTATTGATGACAGTATTGTTTATCATATAGGTGCATCTTTGAAGGATCTTGGGAAAAAATGGTTTGCTTTTTCAAAGTTCGATACAGAGGGATTGAGTTTAATTGACAGGGTAAGAAGAGAGAGGTGATGGTTAATTCGATACTTTAAATTTCATACCGGTCCAGATATTTAAGAGCGTACTTGCTGCTTAGTAAGCATAATGCAAAAGGCATATTTTTGACAAATAATATCTGTATAACAATCTATCGTAGTTAATCGAAATAAAACAATGTTGGGAGGCAAATCTAAAAATCCCTGAGGCGGATCGGTTTCGTTTAACAGCTCCCGGAGAAACACAATCTTCCCGGAGGAACAAGGGGTTGCAACCCCTTGTTCCTCCGGGTCAGATCGACCGCCTGGTATATGAACTCTACGGCCTCACTGAAGATGAGATAAAGATTGTAGAGGGAACTGGCAGAACGCCGGAATGCCCTCATCCCCCCGGCTCCGCGTTCTCACGATGAGGTTGATGCCGGGCAGGTACAGGACGTACCGGAAAGCCCGGCCTTCTCCCATCTTGAAAAATTGAATTGGAGAGAAGGGGGAGTTCGTAGCATTGATATTTGGGTATTAACTGAAAAAGTTTTTTCCAAACAAACCCTCTCCCGCCGAAGAGGGGAGAGGCCGCTCAATGCCGTCCATGGCATCGCGGCATTAGTGCCTCCGTGCACGTCAGGTGCGCGAGCGTCAGCGATGCGCGGGTGAGGGCATCGGCGGCAGTGCGGTCACGATGATCGCCTGCAGACAAAAAACAGGATGTTTTGATAATGTCTGCTTAGTGCCTCCGTGCACGTCAGGTGCGCGAGCGTCAGCAACGCGCGGGTGAGGGCACTTGAACTTTTCAGGAGGTACATAATTGCAATATATAAAGAAAGTTTTCGCAAGATCTCTCCGGAAAGAACAGACCAGGGAGGAAGCAATAGTCTGGAATCTTCTTCGCAACAGAAAGTTTATGAATCTGAAATTCCGGAGACAGCATGACATTGAAGGCTTCATTGTCGATTTTTACTGCCATGAATTAAGATTAGCAGTCGAGATTGACGGTAAAAATCATGACAAGCAGAAGGATTATGATGAGCTCAGGCAGGAACTTATTTTGAGCAAAGGGATCAGGTTTGTCAGGGTGACTAATGATGAAGTGAACAGGGATTATAATATTCTGTTTGAGAGGATCAGGGATTTTGTAGCATGAGTGAGATAATAACAATTGATTCAGATTCTAATTCACCTGAATATTTTATGGCAATAGTTTTCTTTATCGCTATATTTGTTTAAAGAGAATCTATAAACAAATATCAGGAGAATAAAATGCGGAATTATTTATTAAACATGACAGTTATATCATGGCTGGCTTTTTTTCTGTCAGCAGTCATCCTCATCACTCCCTCTGTTTTAACTGCCAGTGATTTTTCAGAAGCCGCAGAGATGCGGAAAAAAGCAGAGGCAGAGTATGCAGGCCTGGATGTTCCGGTTAAAAATTTCGGCAATTCCTATGTGAAAGGTAAATACCAGCAGGGGATGGAGCTGATCAGGCTGGGGAAGGTTAATTTTGCCCAGGGTAAGTACCAGGGGGCCATCTCGCTGTACAGACAATACTTTACACTTCAGAATGATGTTTATAAGGAACTGGCTGCAGCCTATATAAGCCGCGCTGAAGCCATATTTCACGAAACTGCAAAGGAACTGGTTGATTTTGTTGATAATGAAAAGGTGGGGCAGTACTTCAGGCTGGCCAATCAGAACGTTGCAGACGCGAAAAAAGCTGCAGCTGCAGGTAATTATCAGCTGGCCATAGAGACCTGTAGAATCTCTAAGAAGTACTCAATTGAGGCATACAAGGCAGCTGTTAAACCTGTTCCGGAAAAATACAATAAGGATATAAAAGACAATAATAAAGAGATTTTTCAGTAGAAAGATATTTGACATTCCTGTAAAAACCGGATGTGATCGGAAAATTGAAGTCATCATATAAAAAAACATCCGGACTGCAGCAGGGGGTAATTTGAAAACCAGGTATTATTACGGATACAATATAGTTTTAGCAGGATTTCTTATACAGACCTTCTGCATAGGCGCCATGTTTACCTATGGTGTATTTTTCAGGGAATTCCAGCAGGAGTTCGGGTGGTCCAGGGCCCTCATTTCCGGAGCCTCTTCCATGGCATTCTTTGTCATGGGTACAGGCGCCCTTATAACAGGAACCCTGAATGATAAAATCGGCCCCAGACTCATACTCACTGTATCGGGCACAACAATCGGAGTCGGTTACCTGCTTCTGTCTCAGCTTAATATGCCCTGGCAGCTTTTCCTCCTTTACGGCCTTTTTGCCGGTATCGGATTCAGCACACATGATGTGATTACACTTTCAACTATTGCAAGATGGTTTGTGAAAAAACGGGGCCTCATGTCCGGAATTGTAAAGGCGGGTACAGGAATAGGGCAGTTTTCAGGACCCCTTATCGCGTCAATGCTGATTCCGGTATTCGGGTGGCGCAATTCCTATCTTATTATCGGCGCGGTAGTTCTGGTGGTACTTGTTTCAGCAGCCCGGATCATGAGGCGGGACCCTCATAAAATGGGGCTTCAGGTAGACGGCAGCAGGGAGGAAAACTATGTCATCGGTTCATCCATCACCGGGAGCAGTCTCTCCCTGAAGGGGGCTGTGAAGACGCGGCAGTTCCTCAGTATCTGTTTTGCCGAGTTTGCTGCATTTGTCTGTCTCTTTACCATCATAGTACACATTGTACCTTACTCCATGGACCGGGGACTTGAGCCTGCAATAGCCGCTTCTGTGCTCTCTGCAATAGGAGGGTCAAGCATGATCGGCCGGATAATAATGGGTATAACAAATGACAGAATCGGGGGGAAAGGCTCCCTGATCATATGTTTTATGGTGCTTATAACCAGCCTCATCCTGCTTCAGTTTACATCAGGGATCTGGATGCTCTTTATATTTGCGGTTGTTTACGGCTTTGCCCATGGAGGGTTATTTACAGTAATGTCTCCCATGATCGCGGAATATTTCGGAATGACCTGTCACGGTCAGCTTTTCGGTGCTGTACTTTTTATAGGAACAATAGGCGCAACTATTGGCCCCATTCTGGCAGGGTATCTTTTTGACATTACCGGGGGCTACGGAGCTGCATTTATGGCCCTGACATTTTTCGCTGTAGCCGGTTTTATCCCCATACTTTTTATAAGTCACATCAGCGGTGTGGGAAGGGAGTAGTTCCAAAATATAGGATACTTTGCTATTGTTTCTGAAAGGCTCCGGTTTTAAAATTTAAAAGAACGCTTTTATTTGTAAATGTACCCTGTTTTAAGTATTTTACGCATATAAACAGCTTCTGTTCGTATGTATAGAAGCTGAAGAAGAGGCGTTATGAATACCCCGGAGCCATCAGGTTTTTTCAGCAGGAAAAGCTTACTCCTGCTTTTCTTCCTTATCTCATCTCTAATAATCATAGTAAGCTATGCCTATATATTAAATTACAGTAAATCTTTTCAGGAAAATACAGCTAAGCAGCTCACCACAATAGCAGATTTAAAAATCCGCGAAATTGTAGACTGGCGCAATGCCCGGCTTGGAGATGCCTCTTTATTTTATAAAAACCGGAATTTTTCTGAGCTGGCATTAAGATACCTCCATAATCCTCTGGATAGAGAGGCGAGGAAATCGTTACTCAGCTGGATGGCAAAGGTTAATTCTGCATATAAATATAACCGGCTGGAGATTTATGACTCAAATTTCAATTTCCGCATTGCCTATCCGGAAGGGATCGGGAGAGAGGAACATTCATTTTTCAAAAATGATGAAAAAGATCTGAGATCAGGTAAAATAGTATTCAAGGATTTTTACCGTGATGAACATGATAAAAAAATATACATGATGCTTCTGGTTCCTCTTTATAATGAATTGTCCGGTGGAAAGTTCATGGGAACCCTTGCTATGCGTATTGATCCGAAGCAGCATTTATATCCCTACATAAACCAGTGGCCTGTCCCGGCTGTAAGTGCCGAGGCTCTCCTTGCCCGGAGGGAGGGTGATTATGCTGTATATCTCAATGAACTCCGCTTTAGAAAGGATGCACCCCTGGAACTGCGGGTTCCGCTGACAGCTACAGAATTTGCCGTTACCAGGGGTGCCTTAAACCAGGAAGGTGTTGCCGAGGCTCTCGATTACAAGGGTGACAGGGTAATTGCGGCTATAAAGCGGATTCCCGATACTCCATGGTTTATCGTGGCACATATAAGTAAATCGGAAGTAACTGCTCCCTATATCGGCAGGTTATGGACGGTTATTTTTATAGCTCTTTTGATGATTGTCACTGCGGGGATAATCATACTACTCTTTAGAAAGCATTATGATACACAAATATATCTGAAACAGCTTTATGACGCGGAATTACTCACCGCAAGTGAGGAAAGATTCCGTAATCTCCATGAAAGCATGATAGATGCCTTTGTCCAGGTTAATATGGACGGGAGAATTATTTCATGTAATTCAGCATTTATGGAAGTTACAGGGTACACATTTGAGGAGCTCAAAGAACTGACCTATTTTGATCTGACACCTGAAAAATGGCATAGCAATGAGGCGGATATTGTAGAGAAACAGATAATAAAAAAAGGATTCTCCGAAATTTATGAAAAGGAGTATCGCCGGAAAGATGGAACACTTGTCCCTGTGGAATTGCGCACATCACTCCTTAAAGACAGCACGGGTAAGCCTTCAGGTATGTGGGCGATAGTAAGGGATATAACAGAGAGAAAAAAATCTGCTGACCTGCTGAATACAAGGGTGGAGCTTTTAAACTATGCGGATGATCATACAGTGGAGGAGATTCTCATTAGAACCCTTGATGAAGTTGAACGTTTCACATCAAGCACTATCAGTTTTTTCCATTTCCTTGATGATGACCAGAAGATCCTTTCTCTGCAGGCATGGTCAACAGGGACTATTGAAAAATTCTGTAAAGCCGAAGGGAGGGGGATGCATTATAATGTTTCAGATGCCGGGGTCTGGACAGATGCTGTAAGAGAAAAAAGAGTTGTTGTTCACAATGACTATATGGGGCTCCCTCAGCGCAAAGGTCTGCCTCAGGGGCATGCAGAGGTTATAAGGGAGATGGTTATCCCTATAATAAGGGATCAGAGCATTAAAGGGATTCTTGGTGTTGGTAATAAATCTGCTGACTATAATGAGAAGGATGTTTCAATCACAGCCTACTTTGCGGATACTGCCTGGGATTTGATTGAAAGAAGAAGAAATATGGAATACCTGGAAAAGTTTAATATAGAACTTGAAAACAGGGTTTCTGAGCGTACATCAGCTCTTGAAAAAGCCAATAGGGAGCTTGATTCATTTACCTACAGCATATCCCATGATTTGCGAGCCCCCCTGCGTCACATCACAGGATTTATCGGTATGCTTCACCGCGAATTGGGGGAGTTTCATAATGAAAAGGTCCGGCATTTTATGGATGTTATTGATCAGTCTGCAAAACGTATGGCAGAGTTGATAGATGATCTCCTCTCCTTTTCCAGACTGGGACGAGCCGAACTTTCAGTTAAGAATGTGAATATGGAGAGTCTATTGGATGAAGTAATATCTGATTATGCAGATGAAATAAATCAGGGGAAGGTTTCAATAACCAGACATCCTCTCCCTGATGTTACAGGAGACAGGTCCATGCTTCGGGTAGTTCTGGTTAATCTTTTATCAAACGCTATTAAGTTTTCATCAAAAGAGGCAAAACCGGGTGTGGAGATAGGATGCGAAAAAGGGGATACCGGGGATATATTCTATATACGAGACAATGGCGCAGGATTTGATATGCACTATGCTGAGCAGCTTTTTGGAGTATTCCAGCGGCTTCATAATGAAAAGGATTTTCCCGGTACAGGGATAGGGCTGGCAATGGTCAGAAGTATTATTGAGCGTCATAATGGTGAAGTCCACGCTGAAAGTGAGCCGGGCATGGGTGCCTGTTTTTATTTTACTCTTTCTGTTTATGGGCAGTGAAGTGACAGGCATGGAGGTGGAAATGGAAGGCAGTAATGAATTAAAAATTCTTTTTGTAGAGGATATGGCTGCTGACTATGAACTTGCCCTGCATGAGCTGGAAAAAAACAGTATTAATTGTATGCATATGAGAGTTGAAAATAGTGAAGATTTTGAAAAAGCCCTTAAGGAATTTTCCCCTGATATTGTTATCTCAGATTATTCAATGCCGCAGTTTAACGGGATGGAGGCTTTAAAAATATCAAAAGAATATGACAAACTTCTCCCCTTTATAATTTTAACAGGAACCCTTAATGAGGAGACCGCTGTTGACTGCATGAAGGCCGGAGCCAACGATTATGTGCTTAAAGGGCATATGGGCAGGTTATCATTTGCCGTAAAAGAGGCTGCAAAATATAACGAAACAATGAGAAAAAAACTTAAGGCTGAATCTGACCTTCTTGAAAGCGATTTACGATACCGCAGTATGTTTGAGAATAATTACGCGGTTATGCTTCTGGTTGATTCGGCGGATGCGTCAATAATTGACTCAAATCCCGCTGCTTCAGCATATTACGGCTATACCCGTTCAGAAATAACTTCTAAAAATCTTTCAGAAATAAGCTGCCTTGATAAAAAAACACTTATGGAGAGACTCAACCTTTCTGAAACAGGGAATAAAAATCATTATCTGTCAAAGCACAGACTTGTCAGCGGGACTGAGCGGGATGTGGAGGTTTTTTTGAGCCCCGTAGTTTTTAAGGGGAGAATGCTTGTGCACGCGATAGTTTATGATGTTACTGAAAGAAACAGGGCTCTTGCTGACCTGCAGTCCTCGCTTAATGAAAAAAAGGATCTGATAAAGGAGATATATCACCGGACAAAAAATAATATGCAGGTTATTATTTCCATGCTGGAACTTCAGGCATTAATACTTGATGATAATAAACTGGAGGAAGTGTTCCGTAATATGGAATACAGAATAAGTGCAATGGCGCTGGTTCATGAAAAACTGTTCCAGGGAAGAAACCTTTCCATGATTAATCTTAAGGACTATTTAACCGAGCTTGTTGATAATATAATGACAGGCTATGGCATAAAAAAGGATCAGGTGATAATAAAGCATCAGATGGATGAGGTAGATGTGCTTATTGATACTGCTATCCCCTGCGGCCTGGTAGTTAATGAACTGGTGTCCAATGCGGCAAAACATGCTTTCCTCCCGGGGATGAAAGGGATTCTGGAAATAGCTCTTTCAAGGGGGGCGGACGGTGCGGTAAAAATTATCATATCAGATAATGGTCCCGGGATAAAGAGTGAAGAAATGTATAATCCCTGTACCATGGGGCTTCAGATAGTCAGGAATATTGCCGAGTACCAGATGAAAGGTATAATTAAATATAGTCCGGACCATGGAACAGGATGGGAACTGATTTTTAATGATAATATGTATGAGCAAAGGGTTTAGGTATGGCGGAGATATCATTATTGATAGTTGAAGATGAGGCAGTAACTGCCATGTTTATGGAGAGAAAGCTTCTCCGTCTGGGGTATAATGTACTGAAGTGCGTTTCTACAGGGGAGGATGCTATAGTCTATGCAGCTGAGCATAGGCCTGATATTATTTTGATGGATATAAGGCTTGCCGGTAAAATGGATGGCCTTGAAGCAGCAGAGCGGATTAAATCTGAATCTGACAATCCTGTCCGGTTTATCTTTACCACAGGTTATTCCGACACTGAGTGCAGGGTAAAGGCGCTCAGGCTTGACCCTGCCGGATTTCTGGTTAAACCGGTTAATATTGCTGAATTGACCGGTATAATTGATTCAAGTTGTAATACTCTAAATCCCCCTGTCCCCCAAGGGGGGCACGTAAAAGGAACACCCGGGTAAGTAGATGAATCGAAGTATTAATATAGTTGTAGAAATTATATTAATTATCAGAGTGATAATAGATAACTCGTGCTCCCTTTGGGGGACAGATGGAAAAGCGAAGAAGTAGATCCCGGGAACAGTCTGAAAGTTTATTTTGGAAAAGGGAAAATGACAACAGTAATACTCCATATTGATGATTCAGCCGAGGATGCTGAACTGGTATCAGCATTATTTGATGACTACGGTGATCAATATAAAATAAATTATGTCCCTGACGGTTCATCATATATTGAATTTCTGGAAAAGACCAGACCGGATATAATTCTCTCCGATTTTCATATTCCCGGTTTTGACGGCTTTGAAGCTCTTGCAATTGCAAAAAAGAAATATCCTCATACCCCTTTTATTTTTGTCACAGGAGCAGTGGGGGAGGAGATGGCTATTTCTGCGCTTAAGTCCGGAGCCGATGATTTTATTTTAAAAAGAAATCTTATACGCCTTATACCTTCCGTAAGCCGGGCCCTGGATCATTATGAAAAGGAGGCTCACCGCAGAAGTCTGTATCAGGAACTCTGCCATAGCGAAGAGAGATACCGGACTCTTATGGATAACCTTTCTATAGGAGTATTCAGGACATCGATAACCGGGCCTGCCAAAGTTCTTCAGGCGAATCTTTCAGCAGCGCATATTCATGGTTTTGAAACAATTGATCAGATGAAGCAGTTCCCTGTTGATGATTTATATTTTAATCCTGAGGATAGAGCTGTATTTCTTTCTGATGTAATAACCCGGGGAAAAGTTAAAAACAGGGTAATACAGTTTAAAAAAATAAATGGAGAAACATTTTGGGGTTCTGTTTCTGCCTCCTGCCATTTTGACAAGAGCGGTAAACCGGAATGGATAGACGGGGTGCTTGAAGATATAACAGAAAAAGTAGAGATTGAAAACAGGCTTCAGGGTAATCTTCAGTTTCTGGAAACACTTCTCGATACAATCAACAGCCCTGTGTTTTATAAGGACACGGGCGGTATCTATCTTGGCTGCAACAGGTCCTTTGCTGAAATGATAATCGGCCTTCCACGTGAAAAGATAATTAATAAAACGGTTTATGAGCTTCATGAAGTGATACCGAATGAACTTGCTTTGAAATACGATGAAAAGGACAGGGCTTTATTTGACAACCCCGGGATTCAGGAGTATGAATCCCGGGTCAGATGTGCGGATGGTATTTTCAGATATTTTCACTTCAGTAAGTCCACATATCCGGGAACCGGCACTCAGGTTGCCGGACTGGTGGGAATTATGGTGGACATTACTGAGCGTGTTGGAAGCGAAAGGGAACTGAGAAGAATTAATGAGGAACTGGATCTTCTCATAAATTCACTATCAAGTATAATTATAGGGGTTTCCATAAAAGACCGGATTACCCACTGGAATCCTTTTGCTGCAGAGGTTTTTGGTTTAACAGCGGAGGAGATTTATGGTAAACGTTTTTTTGAAAGCGGGATTAAGTGGGACTGGAGTATTATTTATGAGGCAATATCGGAAAGCATTCTGGAGGAAAAGAGCATCCGCATTGATGACCTGAAATTTGAAAATATACAAGGGAAAAGCGGGATCATGGGGCTCACAATAAATCCCCTCAAAAGAGGGGGGGAAATACTGGACGGATTTATAATTCTCGGTAAAGATCTTACCGAACAGAAGTTTCTTGAAGCCCAGCTTCTTCAGTCAAATAAACTGGAGGCTATAGGCCAGCTTGCTGCAGGCGTGGCCCATGAAATTAATACACCCATGCAGTACATTGGAGATAATCTTAAATTTATAAAAAAATCTTTCACCGGGCTGATCAGGGTTCTCGAAGTTTATAAAAATCCGCTTACAGATAACTGTGATTCTGTTGAGATTAACAGCAGAATATCCCGGATTAAAGATGTAAGCGAAGATATAAATCTTCCTTACCTTATTGAGCAGATGCCTATGGCTCTGGATCAGTCTCTGGAAGGCGTTGCCAGGGTTTCCGGTATAGTTCAGTCAATGAAGTCTTTCTCACATCCCGGAGCAGGTCAGAAGATGCCTGCTGATATTAATAGGGCTATAGAGAATACTGTAACGGTTTCCAGTAATGAGTGGAAATACGATTGCGAGATGCAGCTTAATCTGAATCCGGATTTGCCGGCAGTGCCATGTTTCGAATCTGAATTCAACCAGGTGATTCTTAACCTTATTGTAAATGCCAGAGATGCTGTGCGGGAAGCAAAGGAGAGCAAAAAAATTGAGTCCGGTCTGATTACTATCACCACAGAAAGAAGCGGTGCACATATAGTTGTTAAAGTTAAGGACAACGGCGCAGGGATTCCGGCAGAGATCATGCCTAAAATATTTGATCCTTTTTTTACAACAAAAGACGTTGGTAAGGGAACAGGGCAGGGGCTCCCTATTTCCCATTCAATTATAGTTGAAAAACATGAAGGTTCCCTTTATTTCGAAAGTGAAAATGGTAATGGGACTGTTTTTATAATAAAGCTCCCCCTGGAAGATAAGTGGGATTCTACCCGAACAGGTTAATGCAAAGTACCCTAAAAAATAATGCCTGCCCGCACAGCATGGTCTTTATAGTTATATTCAATTAAGGATTCTCCGTATCCGTAAAAACCCTGGATAAACAGACGAGGCTGTAGTGACCGGAATAGCACCCTGAACTTCAGACCCGCTTCAACCCACCCTTTTTTAAAGTCAAATCCGTAATTGCCTCCCCCTGTCCCCCCCCGGATGTAAAGCTCCTCCCTGTCTGTAATACTTCGCATACTTGACTTGATAAATCGTATAAACAACTTCGCTTCATAGTACCCCAGGTAATCAGTAATGTCTTTATTCTCATCAGCTTTATTCCATATATAAAAACCTTTGAAATCAATCCCCCCATTCAAATTATCTCCATAACTGAATTGAGCCTGTATGTAACTGCTTTCGTATTTCCGTGATGCGGGACCATCTTTACCATTGGATTTGTGTTCATAAAATCCAAGTTGAATAAATTTAATTTTATTGCCGTAGTTCCAGAAGAATTCCGGGTTAAAATTAATCTCTGTAAAGGGACTTGAATTATCGTAAATCATCCAGAACATGGTCTGAGTATATCCGAAATATATTCCCGATTCTTTCAGGATTTCATATTTAAAACTGAGCTGAACCTTTGCCTGGTCATCCATGTTTCCCAGGATGAAATAGCTCGGTTTATAAAAGGAGACAGCAGAATATGGAATTTCTTTATCGATCATTGCCTTGTTTTCTGCTGCAATAACATTGTCTACAATGTCCTGAGAGTAAATAAATGATACATTCAATATCATAATGATTGATAGTAATATTTTTTTCATAGTGTCCTCTTTTATATTTCATAATAGAACTTAGATTCTACAAGTAAGTGCAACTTTTTTCTGAATAAATACTTCCATAGGCGTAAAATAATTCAATCTTTTTCTTGGTCTTGAAATCAGACTTCACCTCTTTCCCTGAATAATGGAATAGACATCCCCACCAGAACAAGGGGCTGTAGCCCCTTGCTACGAAGCCCTCTCCGCTGCGGCTCACTTCTACCCACTTCTCTAAAGCCCCTTAAATCCTACTTCGTTTTTATGATGACAATCAATAATTCGTTGACGGTAACAGGAATGAGGTAATTCTATTCTTGGCTATCTAAGAATAGAAGGAGGCTGTGAGCTTGTCTGGGATATCTGTAAGACACATTACAAAAAGCCCGTTGCTTCGTTTAGTCCAGCCTCCTTCCTGACCAAAAAAATGGGATCGGAATATTATTCCGAAAGCCCGAATAGACGAGTGGACTATTCACTGAACCCGTCAAGGTGGTCTTGGATAACTAAATATCATAGAGGAGGTAGGTTGTCAATGTTTTATGGAATAGATCTTCACACAGATAGTTTTAAAGCAGCAATTTTAAGTGAAAATTCAGAAGAATTGACAATGGAGACAGTCAATTTGAAGACAGATGCCTTTAAAAGATTTTTAAGTAAATTGGCTCCGGAAGATTATATCGTTGTTGAAGCTTCAACCAATACATTCTGGTTTATAGACCAGGTTAAGGAATCAGTAAAAGAGGTTTATGTGGTAGATCCATATAAGTTTTCAATTATTGCAAATTCCCGGAAAAAAACTGACAAAGTTGACGCCATCAAACTGGCTAAAAAACTGAAATACTATATATGCTATGACAAATCAGCAGATGAGTTTCCAACGATTTACATACCATCGAAAGAGGTAAGTGAACTGAGAAGCATGTTTGTAACATATGAAATGCTGAAAAAACAGGCTTGCATGACAAAGAATCGGATGAGATCCCTTTTCCGCCAGAATGGAATTTTTAATTTTGCAGGAGAGAATTTATCATATAAGCATGTGCAGGAAAAAATAATGAATTTGCAGGTAAGTGCATCTCTTTCAGCACAACTTAAAGTACTTTTATCTTTGCTTAATACTCAGGAAAATGAGAAAGAAAATATAAAAAAAGAAATATTAGTAAAGGGGAAAATATTTTATAGAGAGGTAAAAATACTAACGAGTATTCGTGGTGTGAGTCCGTTTCTGGCAATTGCCATAATGTCAGATATTGCTGATATAAATAGATTTTCAAATGCTAAAAAGCTATGCTCATATTTAAGAACAGCGCCAAGGATTGATGCATCCGGGAACAAAGAACATGTAGGGAAAGTGAACAAGCAATCCAGGACACTTACAGCCAGTTTAATGACAGAGAGCATAAAGCATTTCATTGATTCAAGCGATCGGTTGCATAGGTTTTATTTTGATAAACGGAAAGGCAAGAGTGCTGGGAAAGTTCGTGTTGCAGTTATGCGTAAGATAATAGTAATAATTTACAATATGTTAAAAGATGAAAAATTGTATTACTATAAAGATGAAAAAAACTATGCGGCTAAATTGAAACAATATGAATCACTATTAGCTGCATGATTTTTTTATAAAAAGAGTTGATTTTCATCATAGACGAC